>Ga0134125_10000045_pt1 | contig 186529 bp, 170 predicted proteins | sample KB31751_FD_96464 | JGI IMG/M metagenome (GOLD analysis project Ga0134125, IMG submission 96464) | Terrestrial soil microbial communities with excess Nitrogen fertilizer from Kellogg Biological Station, Michigan, USA - KB3-175-1 | ecosystem: Environmental > Terrestrial > Soil > Unclassified ...
CCCGTTTGTAGAAAAAACAAAGTTAGCGTTATTGCCTCGTAGAGGCTACCCTAACCGGATGGCTTTTCACAACAAAAAGACATTTAGATACGTAAATTAAAAGATTTTACTATTTGAACAGGACTTTTAATGACTAACCTGCGGACAAGGGGTAGCCTCTGCGAGGCAATAGATAATAATGCGGATGTTTCTACAAACGGGTTGACCCTCTGGGTCATAAAATTTAGTTACACACACAACACATCATAGAACCGTTAAAGATGATGATCTATGACCTGGGCAGGGTATCTACAGCCTTGATCGCCATGATCTTATGGTCGAACTGATCACTGGGCACTAACGCTTTTGCTTTAATTCGCATCTTATAAACATAGATCGTATTTACCGAATACTCAAGGATGTTCGCAATCGTTTCGTTATCGTTGATCCCTAAGCGCATCAGGGCAAATATCCGCAAGTCGGTGTTCAATACTTCATTGTCTTTCGGCCATATTTGGTCTTCTTTTTTTAACAGAGAGTTGAAAGACGTGATGAAGTTGGGGAATATTTTAAGGAAAATGTGATCAAAGGTGTAAAACAGGGTTTCGCGTTCTTTTTTTATGTTAATTTCATTAACCGATAGCAAGACATCTTCATATTTCTTTATCGATATCTTTCGCTCCACACTTCTTTTTAATTTCTCGAGCTTTAATATATAGCCCGATATAACGTTAAAAAAATAACCGATGTACTCCTCTTTAATATGCGTGTCCTCTATAAGCTTGTTGTTTGTCCTTTCAAGCTCCACATTCTTTTCTTCAATTATCTTCTCCTTAACTTTTAATCTTTTTAACTGGATAAATACGATAAAGGATATCAGGGCGATAAGCAAGGCCACGCCGGCTATGGAGAGCAGGTAAACCAGGAATTTATTTTTTTCATTTTCAGTCGCGATGTTTATTTGGGCGGCCAGCGCAGGCAAAACGGCCGCGATCTTTAATTTTCTAAGCCGCGCCCCATAATATTGCGCATCGTCCATGGCATGCTGTATAAAAATATAAGCATCGTTCACGTTGCCGTCTTCATACAGTTGCTGTCCCAATTTAAACATGGCCAGTGTTTCTTTTGTCGATGAACGGATATCATTGATTGCTCCGATGGCTAATAAATTGAGTTGTGTTTTAGCCTGGGAGGGCCCGTGGTAAAAATAACTTAAGCCGGTTGCCACCATTGCCCGGTGATGCTCTGAAAGAGGGTAATTGTCGAGGAGATCGACAAAATATTGCGAAGGCAGTTGGGTTTGTCCCAAATAAACCTGCCGGTTACCCATCTCGTAAAGCCTGTCGAAAGTGTTTGGCTTTGTTAAAGCAATTGCCGAATCGGTATACTTAACCGCCTGTCTTTTGTCAAATGGCGCATAGTATCTATCATTGTTGTATTCGGCCAGGTCGGCATATGCACGCGACTTTATCGCATAATAATCCAGTTTTGAGCTGTCGTTGAGCAACCGGGTGTCAATTTGTTTCAGGCAGTCAAAAGTTTCATTGAACATACCAGACGACAGGAGCAGAAATGCCACTTTGATCTTGCTGTCATTTTCCTTTTTAATATCGCGTGTTAACCGACTTGCGTTAAGCAGTTTTTGAGAATATATATATGCCGAATCGTATTGGTAAACTTTGTACTCTTCGTATAGCTTCCCGCATATATTATATTGGGCATTAAAATCGCTTTTGGAAGTGGTTTCTAATTGTTTTTTTAAACGTTCTATCCGGAGCTCTTTTTGATCATCATATACCTTTTTCCTGGCAAGCTCGGTTCTTAGTACGGTTAGCAGACTGTCTGTTTTATCAAATGAAAAGGCAGAAAAGGTAACGAGCAACAGTAATGCGATCGTGACAAAAATTCTCATAATAAAAATCAGTTTACCTATGGTATGTAGCTATGCTCTAAAAATAATATTAAAAACCCATTTTACATAGCAATTTAATGCGATGAAAATGGATTAAAAGCGTAAGCAGGCAATTGATTATAACTGAGAGGGATAATAGCGGTTAAGCAGGTTAAGCAGCACACCGTTTGTCCAGCCGAAGCCGTCCTGCAAAGGATATTCTCCTCCGCCGGCGTTTACGTTTGGGTCAACCACGTTATATTTTTCCATTAACTTGCCGGTGTCGTTAAACACTTTCAGGTTTGTTTGTATCCATCGCTCGGCAATAGTGCGCGCAAGATTTGTTTGATGATAGTTGTTTAGTCCGTCAATGGCTATATACTGTAAAGGCGCCCACGCGTTTGGGCTGTCCCATTGCTGCCCCGAGCGTTTTAGTGTTGTTGCTAAGCCGCCCGGTTTCAGGAACTTTGCTTTTAAGTTTGCTGCTACCTTTGTGGCTTGTTTTACGTCGGCTATGTTAAACTCGAGCGGAAACATACCTGCAAGCGTTTGCTGCGAGGTAACATGATGGTCTTTCCAGTTGTAGTCCATAAACCAGCCGTTTTTTTCGCTCCAGGCATATTTTATTATCGCTTTTTTTCGCGCTGCGGCCTTTGCCAGGTAACTATCAGATTTGGTAATGTCTCCCCTCAGCCGGTACGACCTGGCGATCGATATCTCCAGATGATAAAGCAAACAATTTAAATCAACCGGTATAATAAATGTGGTACGGATAGTCTCCAGCTTTCCCGTCGTATCCATCCAGCGGGTGCTGAAATCCCACCCCGATTCGGCTGCGGCCCTTATGTTGCGGTAAAAGTCGCCTTCTTTTTGTTTAGTGAGTTTCGCCGCGTTTACATCCTTTTTGAACGATTCTTCACGCGGTTTATCCGATTCGTCCCAGTAGCGGTTTAATAATTCACCATCCGGCATCCGCACCGAGTTGCGATACGCCTGCCCCGGCCTTAATTTCGCCGATCCCGCCATCCAAAACGAATACTCCTTTAAAAGCTCAGGCTGATATTTTACAAGTACCTGTTCCCCCTCATCTTTAGCCAGCAAATCCAGCATCATCGAGAAAAATGGCGGCTGCGACCTGGTTAAATAGTAACTGCGGGTTCCGTTGGGTATAAATCCATATTTATCAATCATATAGGCAAAGTTTCCTATCATGTTATGTATGATCTCTGTTTGGTGACTTTCCCGTAAACCAAGCATCGTAAAATATGAATCCCAGTAATAAGTTTCGCGAAATCGCCCGCCGGGTACAATAAAGTCGTTAGGCATGGGCAGTAGCGACGAATATTTTGATACCGTATCATGCCTTCGGTAAAGAACCTTCCATAAAGTGTCGATATGCTTCCGGATACCGGTGGTTATATCGCTTTTGAAAATAGCAGCAGGCGGGCCCGGAATAACGAAGTTATCCGCTACAAACTGCTTCAGGCTAAAACCGGCGTTATTTTTTTGCTCATTATAATCCTTCATAATAAGCGCCGGTTCGCGCCTGGGCGTCGCGTCTACAAACGTCTTGTTATCAGGGAAAATATCCGAAAGCTGAACCGCCTCGAACAAGCCCGGGAAAAGCTGCCGCGGTGTAAGTACCTGGGCTTTGACGAAAACAATTACAATGATCAGCAGGACCATTAACAATAACCTTCTCATGGTTATGATATGCTAAATATTAGGTTTGCATAAATATAAGTGCATTATGTATATGCCTGACATCTGGGGAGAAAGCAGATATAATTATATAATCAAAATTTAAATAAATTATGGCTTTTAAAGAGATAAAATATTGATAATCAATAAATTGAATGGATTATGACTGAAAAAAATATTATATAATTTTAGCTTATGACAGGCGTTTTTACACTCATTTACCGAAGCTAGGAGCCTATTTTACATCAAATGTAAAATATTGAACCCCCGCCTGGCCTGTATTGGTAATGCCCTGCACCACACCGATATATTTCCCCGTTTGATCTGAAGTGTAAAAGGATATATTCCCCGCGCTTTGTGTGTTTATTGAAGGCGCCCAAAATAACAGGTTTCTAAAGTCAGGTATCCGGCTGGCGGCCTGTGCCTGGGTGTCGTACGCCGGCGAATAAAATTCACGGCGCAGCTGCAATCCCTCATAGTCTATTACCACGGCATGCGGATCGAGGTCAACTCCGCCGAGATCGCCTTTGTAGGTGGTGAAACTAAATATCCCTTCTTCTTCCGACGGGCCGTAGTAATATGGGGTAGGCACTACTTCCAGTTTTTGCACCCTTAGCGGGTCGACGGTAAAAATTTTATCGATATTAAAAACCGGGATACCATCAAGCAATACCAATGGGTCGCCACCATCCAAAAATCCGCGATGACTCAGCACTTTAATATGAAACCTGCCCTTTGATTTTATAATATTATCTTCCTGCACATACTCGCGCAAATCTTCCTCCATCGTTGTGAATCTTACAAAGTCGTCCAGTTTGTAGGTTTTGTATGGCTTGCCATAAAAAGCGCTGCTGTCAACTCCCGGATCATAAAATCGCTTTATTTGGTCGGCCGAATAAATATTCAAAACCTGTACACCTAAACTATGCTCTTGCAGGGTTTTCTGCGTACCCGCATCGAAGCTGAATTTCGCCAAAGGGGTTTTGGAAAACTGTTCGGAAAACGGACTGGCTATATCGATCCGGTAAGTGCTGTCAACTTCGGTATTCGTTTGATCGACGATCTCACTGGGGCCAAAAAATTCCCTGGTGTTATATATCAGACGTCCCGACGAGTCGCTTCTCGCGGGATATAATTGCACTCTTTTCCCGGGAATACCCAAATAGGTCAAAATGTTTTTCGCCGGCGCGCCGGTTTCGGTACTAACAATTTTCGCATTGATTATGTGGCCGCTATATTCCGGTAAAAAGCTGAATGCCGCCGGCTTGTTTTCTAGCAACTGCGACCACTGAAACCTCGTCCAGCCCTGGGTAAGCAGTAGGTTATCCAACGCTTCGTCCGCTTCTGCGTTAACATTGTTAAAATAATAATCGGGCGATTCAATATTCCCTTTTAGATCTGATCTCAGCCATAAGTAACTCACGATATTGCTATGATCAATGGCTTGCAGCGAGTCGACCCGGTAGACCGACATGGAAAGATCGGCATTCACGCGGTTACCTCCGCGGTCTTTAGCCTGGACGCCAATGGAGACCTTCCTCCGTGTATTATATTGTTGCTGGTCGGCGGCAGCCGCAATAAATAGCTGCTGCGCCGGCCTTTTGAAATAAAGCCTTTCGCAAACAGGCTGCTTGGTACTGTTAAAAACAGTAAAATGGGTGATACCTTCGCCGAGTATATTTTTATCTAAAGAGAAACGGGCAGCACCGTTGTTGAGCGCAGCCGTTTCCGCCATCTTTATAACCTGGCCGGTATGTGCAAAAAGATAAATGCTTTCCGAACTGTTAACATTGTTTTTTACATTAATGGTTAAATGTCCGCCGCCATCATCAGACAAGTTCATTACATATCCCTGGCTGCTAATTTCAGGCAGATTCTTTATTACCGGTTTTTCGTTGCCGATTTTTATGATTGCTTTATAGGCGTTATTTGAAGCCGGCGTGAATGAAAAACTGCCCATGCCGAATTTTAACGAACGGAATCTTGCAACCGTATCGTTATGCCGGTCGATGATAGCGCCCGTTACCGAAATTCCTTTGCCGTTGCTGCCTACTGCTTTGAACGCCACTTTACTCGTAATGCCGCTAACCAGGCTGCCTCCTTCGGGAAAAAACTGAACATCATAGGTATTGGCTATTTCCCTTAACGGGGCATCCGGCGATTTGAGCGGATTTATCAGCGTAATCGTTTTTTCAAAATAAAAATCGGGGCTAAAGTTTTTCATCCAGCTTGTGTAAGCCCGGAGCCTGTAATTGCCATTCGTTATGGAAACGGGTATATATAACGAGCCGCTGCCCGCGCCGTTCTTCATCAACACCTTTGCCTGTACTATAGCGGCCTGGGCGTTATCCAATATCTCTATGTATGCAACCTTACTTAAATTAAGGGGTTTATGATCGTACCCATCAACGCAATAAACCTTGAACCACAATATTTCACCCGGCAGGTAGGTGGTTTTATCCGTATGAACAAATATTTTTTCCTGCAAAGCGCTTTGCTTGTATAAATTGAAGCTGTTTTGAACCTCCTGGATCACCTGGGCTTTAGTATTTAATATTGCTAAAGACAAGGTTAGAGTCAATAACGCGGCTTTGATGGTTTGTATCGAATTTCTCATAATTCAAACTCGGTTTATTGTAGTTTTAAATATACTATTTTGGTTGCTATGAAAGGTATAGGTCATATTAATTATTAGCCGTGTCCGCTATTTCCAAAACGGTGGCGGTATTTTGCTTGCGCGTGTTGTACAATCGGCGCATTGCCGGCTTGTGAAAGTATATCCTGTTGGATTTATTATTGGCCCTACAGCATCTACGGCCAGGGATACATCCGGGTTTAGCACTAAAAAACTTATGGGAGGATGATGCGGAGGACCCGCTGTATCAATAGTGCAAGCGTAAGGATAATCAGGCACCCACGAAGGTAATTGGGAGTTGTATATAAATTTTGTTCTTGACGCGACGGTGCTGACGCTCATATAGCCAATAACCGGTTCCGACGGATTTGTTATACAATGAATATTGCCTGCTATTTCCGATGGCAGTGCATCAAAAATGCTTCCCAGCTGCTCGGTATTCTTTTTTAAATTGGTCCAGAAATTAAAGGCCTCATGAGTCAGCGCATATTGCCGAACGACCACCCGGTACCGGCTTTCTATCTTTTCGGACGTTGATGAGATAAATAAGATCGGCTGCTGAAAAAGAATATTCTGACTTAATTTCTCGGATGACCCTAAAACCACATCGGCCGAAATATCACGGCTATAGCATTTAGATACGTATTGGTCGGGCGTACGTTGTACCATTGCTGCTCCGTTTGATATGAAATTTGATATATATTTCGAATAAAACTCCCAGTTTTCATCGTAGTCCCATCTATAATAACGGAGGCTGTTATCTGAACTATGCGTGTTCGCATAAATTTGAATGCCGGTCTCGGGCACCGTCGTGATATTAAAGCCTATGCTATCGATGAGCGGGGTGATCATTACCGGTTCTAAATTTGACTGATACTGTTTATTATCCGGCGTTTTTATATCCAGGCGATAGGTGTGCGAATGGTCGAGATTTAGTCCCGCCGTTACATAGGTTCCATTGCCCGCGTCGGTTAATTGATACATCGCATGCTGATCGCTCTCTACAGAAACTACCGCCCCTAAAACCGGCTTCGCAACAATCCTGGCCGCAATGCTTACCGTACGGCTTAATTTGATAATAGTTGAATCGGAACCGGGATTTATTACGCCCTCTACTACCAGGTACCCCCCAGGTGCATTGATCGCGGGCAGATTATAAGGTTTTTTGCATCCGCCCAATGCGATGATAAATAATAATATTTGTTGCCAGCGTTTCATAATTATTGGTATTTCCAATAGGACGGTTGTTTATTCGTGCCCCGCATGGTGCAATCAACACATATAGAATCTGCCGCGGTAAACCCAAGGACTTTATATAACCCCATCTTAGGAAATATTGCCTCAATGGGTATTAAAGGATGGATGGCCCCTTTGTTATAGTTGATATTTTGATTTACCTGGTTAATAATAATCCCGCCCTTATCATGATATTGATACAAATAGCCTCCGGAGTCGCAATTAGATACGTCTTTTACCGTCGGCCAGGCAGGCAGGTCGCGGTTAAAGACAAACAGCCTGTTACTGCTTACGGCGCCCACGCTTACATAGCCTATAACCGGTTGCGAGGGATTAGTGATGCAATGTATATTCCCGTTTATCTGGCTTGGCTGGGCGTCAAAAATACTGCCCAGTTGTTCCGATGTTGTTTTTAAATTTTGCCAAAACGAATAAGCGTCGGCGCTTAAAGCATATTGCCGCACTAACACGCTATACTCATTGCCCAATTTTATCGACGTAGAGGGAACGAAAGTGATTGGATTAGCGGCGATCACATCCCTTGCCAGTTTTGCCGACGAAGCGACTACGATCGTGCCTGGCGTATCGCTTCGCCAACAGGTATATATTTGATCATGGATAACATCTCTTAACAGAACCGTATCGCCGTTCGATTTCCAAAACGAGTTAAATACCGAATGAAACCGCCACGTTTCCAGATAGTCCCATCGGTAATAGCGTGTACTGTTATTGGGATCGTGCGCATTTACATAAATTTCTATCCCGTTATTTTTTATCCGATAGGTGACGCTGTCAACCGGCGGCGAATTTTTCACCGGAACAAAATCAGATAAATATTGCTGACCATCAGTAGTTTTTATGCTGAGCCGATACTTCTTTGAAGCGTCAAGATTTAACCCTGGAAAAACGTACACCCCCGGAGACCGCTCAGTTAAAACATATACATTGCTTTGGTCGCTCTCAACAGCCAGAATTGCTCCTTTCACCGGGTTTACGGCAGTAATATTTGAAAGCTTTACGGTGTGGCTAAGCTTTATGATTGTTGAATCAGAACCGGAATCAATAACACCCTCGACTACAAGATAACTGCCGGGCGCGGTAATGGCAGGCGGGTTGTAGGGCTTTCGGCATCCCGTAAAAATTAAAACACCCAATATTAGTTTGTGCCAATTTTTCATTTCATTACTTCCAGAATGCAGGCTGTTTAACCACCCCCCGGATAGTGCAATCGGCACACTCCCTATCCGACCCTAAATAGCCAATAACCACTGGCCCGGAGTAAATCGCATTAACAGGTATCTCGGTCGAGCCGGAAGGTATCATAAACTCGGCGACATCATTTTGATAACACGGAGTACCCCGGCAAAAAAAAGCAGAGTCCAGCTCGCAACTGTAAGGATAAGTGGGCACCCAGTCCTGTGGTAACTGGCTGTTCACAATAAATATTCTTTTTTGCTGCACGTTGGTAACACTTATATATCCAATAACGGGTTCCGTTGGATCAGTGATACAATGAATATTGCCGTTAGCAGTAGAGGGTTGGGCGTCAAAAATGTTTCCCAGTTGCTCCGTATTTCTTTTTAGGTTCACCCAAAAATTATAAGCGTCTTGTGTAAGCGCATATTGTTTAACCAGTATACTGTATTTGCTTTCTAATTTTTCGGATATGGCGGCCACTTGCGTTATGGGGTTTTGATAAATAACATCCTCTTTTAATTTGGCTGATGAACCCAGTAGAATTGATGTGGACTCCTCATTTCCAAAACACGTTGTAATATTTTGCGCTGATGTTCGCGACACGATCGCTGTTCCATTGGTAACATAGGCCGAACCGTATTTGGCATGAAAAAGCCATGTTTCTTTGTAGTCCCAGCGGTAATAATGGGTGTTATTATCCGGATCATGTGTATTCAGGTAGAGCTGTATGCCTTTATTCTGCACAATAAAACCAACGGAGTCAATGGGCGGGTTAATTTTTACCGCCGCAAAATCCGAAATATACTCTTTACCTCCTGCTGTTTTAATTCTTAAACGATATTGCCGGGTGTTATCCAAACTTAAGGCAGCAACCGCATATTCCCCTCCGCCTATTTCTGAAAGCGGGTAAACTGCCGATTGATCGTTTTCAACCCTTACCGATGCTTTTAGCTCAGGCTTTGCAGTAGTTTTGCCCGAAAGCATCACGGTACGGCTTAATTTAATAATGGTTGAATCTTGCCCGCTGTTGATAACCCCCTCAACTACCAGGTAATTTGCAGACGAATTGATAACAGGTGGTAGATATGGCTTTTTACAACTTATAATCGTCGCAATTAGAACTAAAAAAAGGTGCCGGACCCTCATATTGATATTAAAATCTGATGTTATAATTGATAAACGGGATCGGGCTGGCAAAGATGGATAACTTATACCCGCTAATGACGCCGCTTTGCTCGGTAAAGAAAGTTGAGTACGCGTTTTGCCGGCCGGTTAAATTATAAACCCCGATCGTCCACGAATTGTGCGTTTTCTGATGTATTTTGTGGTTACCTTCGATATTAAGCGAAAAATCTGACCTGAAATAGTCCGGGATCCGGTATTGGTTCCTGTCCGAATAAAATACCCGCTCGGAACCCGCATACTCGTACTTAGCGATGGGTAACGTAATTGGCCTCCCGGTGCTATAGGCTACGTCTAACGAAACGCTATAGCGGTGTGAAAAACGATAATTGCCATTAAAGTTAACGGAATGAGGCTTGTCATAATTCGCCGGGTAGTATGCACCGCCGTTTATCAGTTCACCGGCATTGGGGTCGTCCTGTCTAAGGAAAGTCCGCGAATAGGTATAGCTAAGCCATCCGTTCACCTTGCCTGCTGTCTTTTTTATTAAAAATTCCGCGCCATAAGCTTTGCCTTCCGTATTGATAACATCTCTCTCAATGTGGTGATTTAAAAGCAAAACTGCCCCGCTTTTATAATCGAGATAATCCCTCAAGCGCTTATAATATACCTCCATCGACATTTCAATCGTGTTTGACTTTGCATTTTTAAAAATACCCAATGATACCTGGTCCCCGTATTCCGGCTTTATGTTCGGATCGCTTAGCTTATAAACGTCCGTTGGCGAAATTGAGGTCGAATTGGAAAGCAGGTGAATATACTGATGCAACGTATTATATCCCGCTTTTATCGATAAGTCGCTATTAAGTAAATAACGGGCTGAAATCCTCACGTCGGGCGCGATATAGGTTTTAATAAATTGGCCGCTTTTATAAGTGGTGCTATCCAGCACGTTCGCCGATGACTTGGGCAAATTTGGGGCGTAGTTGTCAACTGTTTGCGGGCCCAGGTAATTGTAAATATTTAATCTCACCCCGGCGCTGACGGATAGCTTATCCGATACATCGTACTTATCACCTAAGTATAACGCATTTTCGAGCGCCTGTTCTTGGCTCACCGTTTCGGGAAGAACCAATGATTTTGCGCTATTCGGTCCGAATGTGCCCGGGTTTATGTTATATAATACAGAGCTTAAGCCAAAATCGATGGTATGTTTATTATTTAGATAATAGGTAAAATCGGTTTTGAAGTTTGATTGATTAATATTAAAGCCCAGCGAATAAGCATTTACTGGGTTAGCGCTGCTTGCGATGTTGTATTCATACCGGTCGACACCACCTGTTATCACGCTGAATAATTTGGTGTTGAAATTGTGCTTCCACTTTAGCAAAATGCTTTTATTGCTATAAGAATAGGCAGTATCGCTGTTAAGCCTAAACTTATCCTGACTAAGGTAGCTGGATAAATAAAGATTGTTTTTATCATTTATTTGATGGCTTATATCCAGGTTAAAATCGTAAAAAGATGCTGAGCTGTGTTTATAGGCCTCGGGTAACGCGCTAAGCAGCCAGTCGGAATAAGTAGTACGCCCGCCGAAAATGAACGAGGTTTTATCTTTTACTATGGGCCCTTCAATATTAAGTCTGCTTGTTAATAATCCAATGCCCGCCGAGCCGGTAAATATTTTTTTGTTGCCCTCGCGATTTGTAATATCCAGCACCGAAGACAGCCTTCCCCCGAATTTTTCGGGTATGCTGCTTTTATAAAGCTCAATATCTTTAACAATATCAGGGTTAAATGCAGCAAAAAATCCAAAAAAGTGCGCAGGATTGTAGATGGTTGCCCCATCCAGCAGGATCAAATTCTCGTCGGCGGCGCCTCCTCTCACGTTAAAGCCCGTGGTGGCCTCCCCTACCGATGTAACACCCGGTAGCGTTAGTACCACCTTCAAAACATCTGCTTCGCCAAATGCTGTTGGTATTTCTTTTATATTTTTTATATCAAGGCGTGTTACGCCAAGCTCAACGCTACGCACATTCGCCACTTTATCGGCCGATATTTTAACTTCTTTTAATGTATTTACCTGCTCCTGCATCTCAATATTCAGTCTGCCATCAGAGTATAGTATGATCTGTCGCCTGGTATCGCGCATACCTAAACCCCGCACATTTAATACATGCCTGCCACGGGGAAGCGTAATAGTGTAATATCCAAACTGATCTGTGGCGACGCCGGTTTTCGTGTTCGCCACATAAATACTGGCCCCGGTCACTGATTCGCCCGACTTGCTGTTACGTATATATCCCGACAATGTGGCATTCCCGGTTTTAATGTTATTTGTTTTCAGCCCGATTTCATATAGTTTATTTTCCGTTGTGGCCTCGGGCACTTTTTTTTCCTTCTCATCGGTGTAATCGGGTATTGCAGCCGCTTGTTTTACCAACGAATTTGCCGGTAATGTTTGTGTAAAGCCCGGCGCTAATTCTGTACGTATTTGCCGCCCCCGGGTAAGAAAAATTTGTTGTTGTGGTGTAACTGCATAATGAAAATCGGTGTTTTTAAAGGCCATATCCAAAATAGCATCTACAGGTTTATCATTTACCTGGAGTGTAACCCGTAAACTGTCAAACTTAGCCGGATCGTAATAAAAATGATAGTTGCTTTTTGATTCGATGCCGCTTACCACCTGGGATATGGTAGCTTGCTGAAAGTTTACACTAATTAACTTTACCGGATTTTGCTGCGCGAAAGCAAGCTGCAAAAAAAACAAAAAGCCGAAACTTAAAAAGTAAATTTTTCTCATGCTCAGTTGGTTAAATGGTCATAATATTTAGCAATTGTGACCATAGCCTCTTCGGGGTCGCTTCGAAATCTGATTTGATTAGCCTTGATATATTGCTGAATCTCTTTCTTCTTATCCTTTAAAATTTTGATAAGTGATCCTTGTCCGGAAATACTATAAAAAACATTGTTCTTTTTAAAGTAAAGATCCCTCGATGGGCTAAAATACCGCTCTGCGCCCAACGTTCCCCCGGTATTTGTTTGAATACTTTTTGACCGCTTAACCAAAACTTCTGATTTACCATTATAAAGCTCATCATAAAAGCCGGACTTGATACCAGAAATACCTTTCACTGTATCGGCATCGATGTTAACAAAATGGTGGCCTAAAAAATCGAAACCCGCGATTTTGTCTTTGCGTAAAGAAAATTTGGAAAAATGATTATACAGCAATACGGCAACTTCATCGTTATACAGATCATATAGCATCGGGATGCCGGTATAATATATGCCGTCGTAATAAATTGCACCTGAAGTAAAAGCATTTACATCCATAAAATATGCATTGCCTTTTACAGTGGGGTCATAATAGTAATATTCCGGGCCATTATATATAGGCGATTGGTTACCCAGGGAAGTATTATACAATATAACCGCGTTATTAAAAGCATTTTGTTTCGAGCTGCTGTCGGCGGAAGCAGCCTGTGCAAAAGAATTTTTGCTGAAAGCGGTGCAGAGGGCACAAATCGCTACCAAAAGGCAGATGCATTTTCTCATGAATTCAGGTTAAAAATGGAATATACAGGAGATTAATTTAACAAGCAAGGTATTATTCTAAAAAAAAGAAATTAAAACTGTTTTTTTAGTTATTTACTGTAACAATATTATTACTGCTCTTACGGGCGAAATTTCAAATCGCTACAATTCCCTAATTATTTTTCCGTTTCAATTAAAAAGAATGATTATGAAATCGGCAAAAGCATTCGTCATTTTAATACTGGCGATATTTAGCTATAGCGCTATCGGCGCGCAAACGGTGCACCCCAAATGGCATAAAAAACACCACCATGTAAAGCATCATCACCATGGCTAAAGTAAATTGCATAAAAAAGGCCCCGTGTGCGGAGCCTTTTTTATGCAATTTAAAGTTTTCGTTTGACCTCTACGTTTTCGTAGGCTTCAACAATGTCGCCAACTTCAATATTATTAAAGTTTTGAATATTTAAACCGCACTCATATCCTGTAGCCACCTCTTTAACATCATCTTTGAATCGTTTTAATGAAGCCAGTTCGCCGGTATAAATAACCACACCCTCGCGGATAATGCGTATCTTGCTGTTACGCGTGATTTTTCCATCCAATACCATACAGCCGGCAATTGTACCCACTTTGCTGATCTTGAAAGTTTCGCGTATCTCAACATTGGCAACAATTTTCTCTTCGAAGGTAGGTGCAAGCATCCCTTCCATTGCTGCCTTGATTTCGTTTATCGCGTCGTAAATAATGGAGTAAAGCCTGATATCGATCTGCTCCTGTTCGGCCAATTTGCGCGCACCTACGGAAGGGCGAACCTGGAAACCGATAATGATGGCGTCTGACGCCGAAGCAAGCAGTACATCCGACTCGGATATCTGCCCAACAGCCTTCGAAATAATATTTACCTGTATTTGCTCGGTCGACAGTTTTAATAACGAATCGGATAACGCCTCGATCGAACCGTCAACGTCGCCCTTAACAATGATGTTAAGCTCCTTAAAGTTACCTACTGCCAACCGGCGGCCAATCTCGTCGAGTGTGATGTGTTTTTGTGTCCGTAGTCCCTGCTCACGCTGAAGCTGTAAACGTTTGTTTGCAATTTCACGGGCTTCCACCTCGCTTTCCAATACGTTAAACTTATCGCCGGCCGTAGGTGCGCCCTGCATGCCTAATACCTGTACAGGGGTCGACGGCCCGGCTAATTCAACCCTTTGGCCACGCTCATTGGATAATGCTTTTACACGGCCACTGTAACAGCCGGCCAGTATCGGATCGCCTACCCGTAAGCTACCCGATTGTACAAGGATCGTTGTTACAATACCCCGGCCTTTATCTAAGGCAGCTTCAATTACGGTGCCTACGGCACGTTTATTGGGGTTGGCTTTCAACTCCAGCAATTCTGCCTCCAGCAACACCTTTTCCAAAAGCAGGTCAACGTTTTGGCCCGTTTTAGCTGATATCTCCTGCGACTGGTATTTACCACCCCATTCCTCTACCAAAATATTCATTCCCGAAAGCTGCTCGCGTATTTTATCTGCGTTGGCGCCGGGCCTGTCCATTTTATTAAAGGCGAAAATTATAGGTGCGCCGGCGGCCTGCGCATGATTTATCGCCTCGCGGGTTTGCGGCATCACGCTATCGTCAGCGGCAATTACGATAATTACGATATCTGTTACCTGGGCGCCCCTGGCACGCATGGCTGTAAACGCCTCGTGACCCGGGGTATCCAGGAAAGTTATTTTTCCTTTTTCCTCCGGCAACGTTACCTCGTAAGCGCCAATATGCTGGGTAATGCCCCCAGCCTCGCCGCCAATAACATTTGTTTTTCTTACAAAGTCCAGTAACGATGTTTTACCATGGTCAACGTGGCCCATGATGGTTACGATTGGTGCACGCGGAACCAAATCTTCGGGATCATCGGGCTGGTCAAGATTTGCCTCTTCATCCTGTGGTTTTACAAACTCTATCTGGTAGCCAAATTCATCGGCAACAATACTTAATGTCTCGGCGTCAAGTCGTTGATTTATCGATACGAACATACCCAGGCTCATACAAGTCGAAATGATCTGGGTTACTGATACATCCATCATGGATGCCAATTCGTTTGCAGTAACAAACTCGGTAACTTTTAAAACCTTCGATTGCAGTTCCTGCTCAATGGCCAGTTCTTCGGCAGTGGCCGCTACATCGTCCCGCTTTTGACGGCGGAATTTGGCCCGCTGGGCAAACTTACCCGACTTACCTGCGCCGCTTAAACGCGCTAAAGTTGCCTTAATTTGATCCTGGATATCTTTTTCCGAAGGTTCCTCTTTGGGTGTTGTGTTTGGCGCAGCACCCCGGTTCCTGAAATCGGGACGATTACCACCCTGGCCTCCCGCTCCCGGCGGAGTATTTGACCGATTCCTGAAATCAGGCCTGTTTCCGCCATGCGGCTGCTGGTGCCCCGGAGGGTTAGCCTGCTGTATGCTGGAATGGTTGGCCTGCGGGCTGCCGGGGCCCTGGTTATCTTTACGCTTCCTTTTTCTTTTATGATCGGCACTGTTCGCGTTCGATGAGGAGGCCACCGGGTTGCGTTTCGATTCGTTTTCGGGTAATTGTATTTTACCGATTACATTCGGGCCCGTTAAACGCTCGGCTTTAGCCCGGATCACCTCAATGGGCTGCTCGTCCTGGTCGTCTGCTACAGCATCAGCTTCCGCTGGTGTCCCGGCGGATGTTTTTTCTTCCTTTTTCTCCTCTGCAACCGGCGCCGCAACTTCTTTAGGCGCATCTTTTTCGACTTGCGGTTGTTGTTTTTCTTCAGCAACTTCCGGCTTACTTACCTTTTCTTCTTTTACAGCAGGTTCTGCCGAAGGTTTTGCCCCCAGGTTATCCAGGTTAATTTTTCCAACCACCTTTACACCGGGCAAATCGTTGTGGCTGTCGGTTTTTGCCGGCTCCTGCACTGGCGGCTTCGGCTTTTCGACAGGCGGGGCGTTATAATGATGGCCTGTATTTTTTATTAATATTTCTTCGTTCTCAAAATCCCTCGAGCGCCGGAATTCTCCCGGTGGTTTTTCAGGAAGCTGGCCCGGCTCCTCCTTCCTGATCTTGCCAATGCTTATCTGCTTAGCCTCTTCCTTAATAATCTTATCAACTGCGTACTCTTTCAAAAGTGCGCTATACATATCGCTGTCAAGCAGGGTCATGGGATGCTTTTGTATCTTATAACCCTTTGTTGCTAAAAAATCAACAATAGTGCCCGTGCCGATATTCAGCTCTTTTGCTGCCGTAAATAATTTTATGGATTTGTCGTCTGGCATTTATTATACTTTCTCTGCTTTTGTGCAAAAATACGATTTTAATTTTGGTTATGCGCTTATTCAAACTCAGCCTGCAGAATTGATAACACTTCTTTAACCGTTTCTTCTTCCAAATCTGTACGTTTTACCAGCTCTCCAACGGTTAAAGCTAAAACCGATTTTGCCGTGTCTAAACCGATGCGTTTAAACTCGTCAATTATCCAGCTGTCGATCTCATCAGAGAATTCCTCGATATCCACATCCTCATCCAATTCATCGGCCTCGCGATAAACATCGATCTCGTACCCGGTCAGTTTCCCTGCCAGTTTAATGTTATGCCCGCCGCGGCCGATAGCTAATGATACCTGGTCGGGTTTTAAATACACGGCAGCGGTTTTCTTCTCATCATCTAATTTAATAGACGTTATTTTGGCTGGCGACAAAGCACGCTGTATATACAGTTGGGTATTGTTGGTGTAATTGATTACATCGATATTTTCGTTCTTAAGCTCCCGAACAATACCATGTATGCGCGATCCCTTCATACCAACGCAGGCGCCGACCGGATCAATGCGATCGTCATAGGATTCAACGGCGACTTTTGCCCTTTCACCAGGCTCGCGTACGATCTTTTTTATGGTGATCAACCCGTCGAAAATTTCGGGCACTTCCATCTCAAATAAACGCTGCAAAAATTCGGGCGCTGTGCGCGATATAATGATCTTTGGATTGCTGTTCAGCATATCCACTTTATCAACCACTGCTTTTACACTATCGCCTTTTTTAAAATAGTCGGCTGGTATTTGTTCTGATTTTGGCAGCAACAGTTCGTTGCCCTCATCATCCAGCACCAGTGTCTCTTTTTTCCAAACCTGGTAAACTTCGCCGGTTACTATTTCGCCAACGCGATCCTTGTATTTCTTAAATATCTCGTCTTTTTCCAGTTCCAGGATCTTTGAAACCAGCGTTTGGCGGGCAGCCAGTATGGCCCGGCGGCCAAAGCTTTCCAGCGTTATCTGTTCTATATAATCGTCGCCCACTTCAAGGCTCGGATCCAGAGTCTTTGCTTCGGCCAGTTCAATTTCCAGGTCGTCGTCCTCGCTAAATCCATCTTCCATAACCTTTCGGGTGCGCCATATTTCAAGGTCACCGTTATCGGTATTCACAATTACATCGCAATTCTCATCGGTGCCGTATTTTTTCCTGATCATGCTCCTGAACACGTCTTCCAATACGCTCATCATGGTTGGGCGGTCGATGTTTTTGAAATCTTTAAATTCCTGAAAAGAATCAATTAAATTAATATTGCTCATTTTCTTTACTTGAATGATATTAAAACCTTTGTTTCTGTTATGTTACTTACCGGGATAACGCTTTCAACGGTTTCGGCGCGTTTCCCTTTTTCTTTTATTTTTTCTTCAATCACGATGGCGTCTTCGGTGATTGCGGTGAGCTTGCCTTCCCGTTTAGTGCCATCCGCCATCTTTATAGCCAGGCTGCGGCCGATGTTTTTTACATACTGCCTGATGGTTGTTAACGGCGCATCGATCCCAGGCGATGAAACCTCCAGGTTATAGGCGCCTTCGATCCTGTTTTCCTCTTCAAGGTGAAACCCCACATGCCGGCTAATAGCGGCGCAATCATCAATGCCAATGCCTTTATCCCCGTCAACCAGGATCATTAATTTACCATTGGGGTGGAACTTTACGTCCAATAAAAACAAGTTCGGCTTATCCGCTATCTTGTCTTCAACCAGCTCCCTGACCCTTTTTTCGATATTCATAACCCTCCTCCTTCCGATAGCTATCAGAACTATCGGGATTGATCGGTAAAATAAAAGAGGGGACAACCGCCCCCTCTTTTTAATTCAGATGCAAATATAGTAAGTTTTATTAAAATTTCAAACAGTTTTATTGGGGGATAGTCAAAATTCGATAGGCAGTTCTGCTTCCCAATTGTGCTTTATTAAAAAACCAAGTCGGTATAGGGGATACGGCCTAATTTGCTTTTACCCCTGATATAATCCCACATATCATCAGTTCCGCCAAAATGGTAATACCGCATAAAGTAAATACGGCCTTTTACAAACGCCGTGTCGGGTGTAAAAACTATGGCTTTATCCTTTAGCCGGTAAATTCCGGGCTGCACAGGCTGGTAACTTTTCAAATCCGTATCCGCGGGCATGCGGAAAACCGGGATCAATGCCTGCCAGATCCCTTTTGACGAATCGCGGCTGATCTCCCCCATGATCGCGTTATCCAAACCAGTAAATTTAACCGACCGGCCGCTGTCCACCACATCCACCTTTACCACAGACGTTTTAGATTTTTGGCTGCAGCCGAAGCAAAGTAACAGGAATAAGAACCACGTATATCCTCTCATTTTTATTTGATTAAACAATGATAAACATAAACCATAAGCATGTGTAAGTTCGGACCATTATATAATCTTACACTACAGATATGCAATATCCATAGACCTTCTATAGACATGAAGGGATTACTATTGTGGGAAAAATAGGGCCACCAGAGATTGAACAAGGAACAAAAGGAAGTAAGGCATCGTCATAGTCATGAATTGCCAAAAACCTACTATTAAATTCTTGATTTCACCGTTGGCTCTGTTTGCCGGATCGTTAAATCGTCGTGTACCCACAATTCCCAAAAAATGCGTCACTAGGATGACTAACAAGTAACCAAGGCATGTAAAAAAGTCCTTTAACGACATCAAAAAGCTGATGTTAAACAGTCCGATATGAAGAATAGAAACTACAATAACCAAAAACAGATAATAAAAAATTAAGTGTTTGCTAATCCAGTTTTTTTGATGCAACAGCGAATAAAGTATTAAATCAGCGCTGCCGAAAAATAAGATGTAAAAAAACCGTTCCAAGACCATCATCGGAGTTTCATGTTATTTACTATTCTTCAACGTACTTTCAAATAATTTATAGATCCGCTTATACTCATCCGTCCAGCTACTGGGTTGTTCAAAGCCATGGTCCTCAACCGGGTACGATGCAAGCTCCCAGTTGTCTTTATGCATCTCGATAAGCCGCTGGGTAAGGCGGATGATGTCCTGGTAATTAACGTTCTGATCGATCATGCCATGCAGCATCAAAAGATTTCCCTTTAGTCCATCGGCAAAATAAATGGGCGAGCTTTGGCGGTAGGCTTTTTCATCGTTATAAGGCTCATTTAAAATAGCATCGGTGTAGCCGTGATTGTAATGCGCCCAGTCGGTTACCGAGCGGATAGCGCCACCAGCGGCAAACACATCGGGCTCGGTAAACATGGCCATCAGCGTAATAAACCCGCCATACGACCCGCCGTATAAACCCACGTGTTTAGGGTTTACGCCATATTTTTCAACCAGCATTTTTACGCCGTCAACCTGGTCGGTTAGATCTTTGCCGCCCATGTGGCGATAAATGGCGGTGCGCCAATCGCGGCCATAACCCGCGCTGCCCGAGTAATCCATATCGAGCACGGTATAGCCGTTATCGGCCAGCATATTGTTAAACATATACTCGCGGAAATAATAGCTCCAGCCGTAATCCACATTTTGCAGGTAGCCGGCGCCATGCACAAATACCACGGCGGGCCTGGCGGGATCGGGATGCGCGGGCAGGTACAAGTGCGCGTAAACATCGCTGCCGTAACGGTTTTTAAAGGTGATCATCTGCGGATCGCGCCACGGATACGAGTAAAATTCAGCCGTGGTGGAATGGGTCACCTGCCTTGCAGCTGCGCCCGGCTTATTGGGCTGTATATACAATTCCCACGGTTTGTTGGTGTACGAATAACGGATAGCCAGCCATTTCTCATCGGGCGAAAGCGAAATTTCGCTCATGCCTTTCATCGAGGTTAGCTTTACCGGCTCGCCGCCCGTTACCGGTATCCGGTAAAAATTCGTGATCCCAGGGTGTTCGATATTTGCGGTAAAATAAAACGTCTTTTTATCGTTCGACAATTGCAGGGTTTGCACCTCCCATTTGCCGCTGGTTATTTGTTTTTTGCTGCCGTCGGCTACATCCAACACATAAATATGCGCATACCCGCTGGCTTCGCTTTCAAAATAAAAATGGTTGTTATCTGTCCATCCTAAATTTCCCTGTCCTGGCCCGCCAACCCAGGCATCATTATGTTCCCGGTCGAGCAGGGTCAAGCCGCCAGAAACCGCATCGAGCTTCATGATCCATTTGTCCTTATTGTCCTGCGCAATTACCTCAACAACGGCATTTTTGCCATCTTCGCTCCAAAAGGGGCCGCGGATAAACACTTTCCTGTCTTCGTTGCGTTTTGTGCGCAGCGCCAACTCCCTGGGGTAGTCTTTTACATAATCGGGAAGGTCTTTGATACCGGGTATGGCCGATGTGTTTATTTTATACACAGTGTCCCGTTGGGTATCAAAAATGTATGATTCAGAAGTTGATTGCGGTGCGCCTACCTTGGTGCGGTTGGGGATATCTTCGGTAAAACCCGACGCGGTTACATAATTGGGTACGATGGTGTTTTTTACACCGTCCGGCGATTTTGTCAAACGGTAAGTGATATACCTGCCATCGGGGCTCAACTCAACAGAAGTTACCCGTTTATCGTCAACAGCTATCTCTTTCAGGGTCTTTACTTCAAACGCTTTCCGCTCGGCGGAATCCAGCTTACGGTCCTTTTCTTTTACTTTAATAATATCGAAAAGCTCCAGCTGCTGCGCTTTGAGCCAGCGTTCCTGGTCGTTACCCATGGCTTGCCCGGCCCTGCCTGCTGCTGCACGATCTGTTCTGCGCCCCGCGGATTGCGGAACGGCAGCGGTTGCCGAATGTGTGAAATTGGTAAGCTGCACCAGTTCGCTGCCGTTCAGTTTCAACGCGTATAAGTTATCGCCGCGCGTAAATAAAACCCTGGTTTCATCACCGCTGAACACCGGGTTGCTTTCGCGGTCGGTAGTGCTGGTAAGCTGCTGTTCTTTGCCCGTTTTTATGTCCGACAGCCAGATATCGCCGTTCTTCTGAAAAACCCTTAACGTATGCTTTTTATTCCATTCGCCGCCTTGCGGCAGGCTCAGCTGTTCTTCAATCCCAACTTTCACCGGTTTTATATCAACCGGTGTTACCGCATACAGCGCACTGTGTTCTGCATTTTCAGGATTCCAGCCGAAATACAGTTTTTTGCTGTCGTTGCTCCAGTGTATGCCGCTTGGCGAAACGCCCATCCACTTCGGATCGCGCATAATTTTTTCAACGGTTAAGCTTCCCAATTGTTGGGCAAAAGCGCCGGCAGAAAGGCCGGTTAGCAATAAAGTAAGAAATTTTTTCATGTTAAATATTTATCCGGTTCGGGGTATCGTCACCTATGATCATCCACTCACGTTTATAAATCAAGCTCCCAAGTTAACACTTTCGGCAACCATAATTATTTTTAGCAATTGTTTTGTTACAGGATGAAGTGGGATCGCACTGTCCTCGCTAACCGCCGCAAAATAAAAGGAAAATCAATATCACCAGTGGAATTAACAACGGCTGCTTACTGCGTCGATTTTTTATTTTAAATATTTTAAAATTAATTGGTAATTAATAACTTTGAATTCTAATTGATTTAAGGTGCCGGATTTCAAAACCCTCATAGAAACTCTTATGTGTCCCGTTCACAAGCGGCACCCGCAACTTTTATTAAATGATGACGACAGCATCCAACTCACCTGTTGCTGTGTTGATTTTAATAAGCAATGTTACTATATTCTTCAAAAGCTAACGGCAGGACAATCCGTCGAATCGGCAGTGGCACAATGGAGAAAAGATAATCAATAAAAGTCCTTTATTATTTCCCAAACATATTTCGCGATTGAGCCACTATTGTTTTTATTCTGCATAGATCGCCGGCAAATAGTCGGATATGTTGGTTCATTGCAAAAAGGATAACGTACATAGACCAGGGAAAGCCTCAATATTCCTAAAAGTTGTCAAAATCAGACACTGCCCTAATTTAACGACGCATTAAGAATTGCTTTGTAATCGCATTTTTTAATGAAATAAATTACATTTTAATTTTTTTAATTAATAAGATAATATAGTTATCTACCGATCATAAATGTGTCGATAAACAGCGCTAAGGCATATTATTTGTTGTTAAATAAATGATTTTTTAACTGTGAAGAAGCAAGACCAACTTTATTATTATGAGCAAATTAAGAATTGAATGCCCCGTGTGCGGTTCCATGTACGAGTTGGGATCAATTAATATCAATAAGCCTGATAACGGCTCGATATCATGTTTCGTATGCGGCCAAACCGTATTCGCCTATCAAGGCTGCGTTTCCTTTTATCCTTTCCTGATCAATAAAAAAGAGAACCACCTCAAATTTTTTATCGATGATATCCCGGCGCGGGTACCATCGATCAGCCAGGCGGTTTAACTCATCTTTTGACATCGGTCCGCGTATTAACGGCGACGGGAAATAAATTTATTAACTGTCACCTAATATCACCGTTAATTGGAAGGAGCGAATTACACCGGCGCAAATTATTGCATCGCTATGCCAATTACGTTTTGCAGGTAATTATCCATTAAACCCATATCCACATTGTCGCTCATAAAACCTATATGCATGTCGGGCCTTACGATAATGGCCTTCTGGACATGCGGGCTGGCTTCGAATGCATTAAATACATCCAGGTTTTTGCCCGAGGGCGGTAAATAGTAAAAGTTCAACTCGTTGGGATAATACAGGGTTATCCACCTGGCCAGCCTGAATAAAAACATCTCCTCGAATTTTCCAAGAATGATCAGCGTAAAACCGGGCTTATTGCACCAGGCGTGCAAATCCGTGTCTTCCTGCTTTTTTTCGTCGTATATCGGCAAATAGGGCAGCCTGTCGCCTGCTTTTATTTTAGTCCCCTGACAAAGGTGCAGGCTTAACGGGCTATGCCGGTACGAAATACTGATCTGCGATACGCGCCGAAAGAAACCTTCCTTTGTTCCTTCCCTGCTCCAAAGTATATTTAATAGCGATGGAAGTACCCACATTTTAAAGAGCCCGGTATACCATTTCCCCGACACGATCAGGTTAAACACGCGATCGGTGGTCCTGAGCAGGTCTTTTGCCACGGGCATGCGCTCGGCAGCGTAAGTGTCTAAAACGGCAGGCTTATATTGTTCATTGACCACCCCTGCCAGTTTCCAGGCCAGGTTGTAGGCATCCTGCAAACCGGTATTCATGCCCTGGCCGCCCACAGGGGAATGGATATGCGCAGCATCCCCGATCAAAAAGCAGCGCCGTTCTCTAAACCTTTCGGCCATACGATGGTGCAGGCGGTAAATGGTAAACCAGTTATTTTTTATAAGATTGATGTGCTGCCCGGCTATGTTATCCCAAACGGGTAAAATATCCTCCAGCTTTAGGTCATCCGGCATGCCGGCAGGAATGTTGCCTACAACGCGGTAGTTATTGGCTTCGGGCATCGGGAAAAATCCGGCGAAATCCTCCCGCGTCATAAACAACTGGATATAGTCTTCGCGTAGTTTCTTATTGTTCAGTTCTACATCAGCCAGATAAAAAGTATGCTGATAGGTATCGCCGCTAAAAGGTATATTCAATTGTTTGCGTACGGTGCTGTGCGCGCCATCCGCCCCGATGAGCCAGTCGCATGTAAGCTTTTTAACTTGTTCACCTTTCTGCAATTGTACCTCGGCGTGTTTTGCCGTTTGATGTATCGATATTAACGACGTATTCCAATAACAGGGGCAGCAATTTTTAGTCAAATAGTCCAGTAAGACCTGCTCATTTTTATATTGCTGGTATAAAAACAGGAACGGGAAATGTGTTTGCCCGGTGCCGATATCGGTTAGCTGAAAAGTTGCCTTCTCATCCCCGTTTTTATAAAAAGACGCACCTTTAACCGGGTTGCCGTTTTTTATTACCGTATCGGCGATACCCATTTGCCGGTAAATTTCGAGCGACCGCGCCTGGACAACCAACGCATTCGAATGCGTGGTTGGGCCTTGTTTATTATCAATAATTACCGGCTGTATGCCATATCTCAGCAGTTGTGCGGCCATCATCAGGCCCGAAGGACCGGCGCCTACGATCAAGACCTTAGTATGTGTTTCGGAGATTACCATTGGATACTACTTATGATAGATCAAAAAAATTGTTGGGCGCTTATGCAGCTCCGGTATTTTTTTTTGCCATTCGGCGATGGTTTTTGTTTGAATAAACTCGGTGTCAGCCGTCAGGTCGCAGGCTATACAAAGACGGGTTCCCGGGCTCCCGGTTTTTAATATCTCCTCCAGCAGCGGGTTATTGCGGAAAGGTGTTTCGATAAATACCTGCGTTTGGTCGTTACGCACTGATGCGTTTTCCAGCTCCCTGATCTTTTTAGCGCGGTCATTTTTATCGATAGGCAAATAACCGTGAAACACAAAGCTTTGCCCGTTAAATCCCGAGGCCATAAGGGCCAGCAAAATAGAGCTGGGCCCGACTAATGGGACCACTTTTATGCCCATCCTGTGTGCCTTGGCAACGATTTCAGCGCCGGGATCGGCTATGCCCGGGCATCCGGCTTCGCTCATCAGCCCCACATCGTTACCTGCCTGCAGGCCTTTAAAGAAATCGGTTGCGCCGGCGGCCCGGTTGTGTTTGCTATAATCGTGAATGATCAATTCGCTTTGGGGCGTTTTTAATCCCGCCTCCTTTAAAAACCTGCGCGCGGTTTTTTCGTTTTCAACAATGTATTCTTTTACGTGGTTGATAATTTCGGCGGCATAAGGAGTAAACGACCGGGCAGCTGTTTCATCGGCAAGCGGCACGGGTATTAAAAAGAGCGTTCCATAAGGCATATTGCAAAATTGCTAATTAATGTTTAATTTAAGCTACTGAAAGGAACAGGATAAAAATATGAAGTCGTTAGGCATCAACTGGTTTATTGAAGGTTCAATTGATTTTGAATATAAAAAGTATATCCTGCTGGATTACCTGCAGGAAATTAATCGTCATTTTGATAAAAGCAAACTCTATCCTAACCTCACCGACCTCATCTTTCACTATAACAACCTGCTGTACTTTAAGAAAAACAAAACGATGCTACAGCAGGCGTTTCCGCAGCGCTTAACCCAGGCCGACCTGGATGCCGTGAAACTTACGTATGAGAAAATAGTGGATGATGACGCTTCGATGCGGGAGATCGAATCCATCATCGCCTATGCGCTGCAGCAAATGGACCCCGCTATACAAACCGGTAAGGAGATCTATGACTTTGTGGAGAGCCGGTTGAACATCGACCCTGTAGGCATCGTGCCCCTTATGCCTTACCACGGTTATTTTTCGCTTCGTAACGGGAAGGAGAAGACTAACTCGATCTACGAATACCAGATCACGATTTTTGAGAGCCGGGATGACAAGTTTCGCGGCATCAACATAAATTTTGTGGAAACTTACGAGCAAAGCATCACCAAAACGCCGGAGGCCCTTAAACTCGACCTCATTCGCCGTCATAAGCACCTGCCAAACCCGGCGGTATATTATGTGCAAAGCGATATTACTTTTCCGCTGGAGCAAACCTTATTGCCTGTTGCCAAGCGCAGCCTGGTAAAATATATTTCAAATGCGGCGTAATTGAAATTCCGGATTTCGGAAGTTGTCCCGATAGCTATCCGGATCGGATTTGGTTTTAGAATTAAAGCAGGATAGGAATATAGCATGCAAATTAGTTATTCAACTGAATTTTGTATTTTTGTATATAATAATGAGCCATGGTAACGATCAATTCAACTCTTGAAGATATTATGCAACTTGACTATGCTTCGAGAGAAATGCTTTTAGAGATACTGCAAAAGCGTCAGATAGAAGCAAGGCGAAGTGAAATAGCAAAAACCGCTAAGCAAACATTAAAGGAATATAAGTCGGGCAATATAACGCCTCTTGATGCAAATGAAGTGGTTAAAAAATTAAGTACACTTTAACTCAGCAATGCCTTTAGAAAGAAGATTGGTTTTGTCAAAAGCTTTTGAAAAATCGTATCAAAAGTTCACCAAAAAAAATCAGGCATTAAAAAGTTCCATTGGTAACGCATTATTCAGGTTACAGCTTGACGCTTATGACCCCGCGTTGCGAACTCATAAATTAAGTGGCAAACTCGTGTCTTACCTGGCTTGTTCTTGTGGCTATGACTGCAGAATAATCTTCACAATTGAAAAAGATTTATCAAACCCTGGATTAGAAAATATCATATTGTTGGATATTGGAACACATGACGATGTGTACTAATACCCCATACGCCAGTGACAAAGAAATTATTACCTCAATTTACCAAGCGCTTCGCGTACCCTCGGGATAATTTGCTCGATATCCTGCAAAGTGCTGGCCCCAACCGAAGCCCGGAACCAGTTCATATCCTCGCCGGTGCCAAACGCCGAGAAAGGCACAAAAGCCACGCCCGCTTCTTTAATAAGATAAGAGTTGATATCCGTTGATGTAATAAGCACCGATCCGTCGGGCGTTGCTTTACCGGCGCAATCCACTTTCACTGTAAGGTAAATAGCGCCCATTGGCTCAACAGCGTCGACGTTAAATCCTTCAGACTTTAATTGCTTAAACCCTTTATAAAGCGCCGTTAAGCTGGCCTGGAGGTTGGTTTTTAATTTTGCCAGGTAGGTATTAACCTCAATATCCTGCCTCAAAAATTTAGACATGGCAATTTGCTCGGGCTTGGGCGACCAGGCGCCCATGTGGCCAACAATAGCCTTCATGTGGCTGATAACATGTGCCGGGCCAAATCCCCACCCCACGCGCACACCGGTCGAGGCAAAACATTTAGATGCACCGTCCACAAATATTACCACATCCTTTAATTCGGGTCGCAGGGTAACCGGGTCGAAATGCTGATGCTGCCCAAAGGTGAGCTGCGAATAGATCTGGTCGTATAAAATATATAGCGGTTTTTGTCCTGCTTTCCTGGTTTTGTTTTCGGCGATCACCAGGTCGCAAATCCCTTCCAGGTCCTTTTTGCTGAACATGGTTCCGGTGGGATTCAACGGCGAGCACAAGGCCAATAAAGCAGCGCCTTTAATATGCGGTGCTATTTCGGCGGCCGTAGGCATAAAATTATGTTCGGCTGTTGTTTGGATAATGACCGCCTCGGAATCGGTCAGATCGCAATAATGATTGTTGTTCCATGATGGCACCGGGAACACCACTTTATCGCCCGGGTCAACAAGGGCGCGGTATATGGAATAAATCAACGGTCTCGAGCCTCCTGATATCAATATTTCGTTAGGTGCGTAATTAAGATCGTATCTGTTCTTTAAAAAAGACGAAACGCTTTCGCGCAAACCCAGCATGCCATCCGCGGCGGGGTAGTTGGTTTGATTATCACTGTACGCGTCGATAATGGCTTGCTTCAACGGGTCGGGGATGGGATATATCGCCGAATCAAAATCCCCGATGGTTAAGTTGGCGATGGATTGCCCCTGTCTTTTTAACTCATTGATCTCGCCTGCGATTTTTATAATTTCGGACCCATGCAGGTTTTGGGCTAATACAGATACGCTCATATATCAGGTGTGGAATTGAAGTGCAAAGGTGAGGAAATTATTTTAGAAGGTGAACGGCGAAAGGCAAAAGGTTAACGGTCATTTGCGGTCCCATCCAGACAAACCTTTCGCCTTTTACCCTTCGCCCTTTACCTTACCCTCCCCTCTTGTTTCTTTCCCCGCAACTCCCTAAGTTTGCGCCTCAATTATATGTTATGTCAAAAGCATCCGAAATAAAGAATGGTAATATTATTCGCTTTAACGGCGAGCTGTTGCAGGTTGAAGAGTTTTTGCACCGCACGCCGGGTAATTTACGTGCTTTTTACCAGGCCCGCATGCGCAATGTAAAAACTGGCAAGCTGGTGGAATACCGCTTCCGTACGGATGAAGAGGTATCCATAGCCCGCGTTGAAACCAACGATTACCAGTATTTATACGAGGATGGGGATTCGCTCGTGGTGATGGACAATACAACTTTCGACCAGCATAACGTATCGAAAAAGTTATTTGGCCCTGCGGTTAAATTTTTGAAAGAAGGGATGAACGTGATCGTGGCTTTTGAAAGTGATGAACCCATTATGGGACAGGTGCCGGGGTCGGCTGAATTGGAAGTAACCTATACCGAGCCTGCGGTGAAAGGCGATACATCAAGCGGCGCATTGAAAAATGCCACCGTTGAAACCGGGGCTGAGATAAAAGTGCCGCTTTTTATCAATATCGGAGACAGGATTAAGGTAGACACTGCTACCGGCGCATACGTGGAACGGGCGAAAGGATAAGGTATCCTGTTTTATCACATTTAAAAAAGCCTTGCCCAACGTGCCGGCGGAACTTTTCCTGACCAATTCGTGGGGTTTACAAATCTGTTTCAACAGCACCGGGCAATTGCAACTTAATGAAAGCCATTGACCAGGGATACGAACGCCGCTAATATGCCGATAACGCCTACAATGACGGCGCCTGCAATGATAAACGCGGTCCTTTCCGGGTGCACCTGCTGGTTCAGCGATTTATAAAATGCTTCGTCACGGAAAGTTTGTACATACACCGAATCAGTCAGGAGTGCCGGGTTCGACGCCGTTTGCGCGGTGGGCTTAAAATAATCCGAGGTATTTGGATAGTGGCGTACTTTAAACACTTCCAGGTTGGTTTCGCTTAACGAGAATTTTTTTGCATCGCTTTGGGCTATGGCCTGGCTGCCCGAAGTATAAACCGGTCTCCGTTTTCCGTAAACGTTATGTGATGGTAAGAGTGCATCGCGGAATGTCGGCTTCAGGCTTTGATGAAGCGCATTATAAAACGCGGTATTTCTGTAGCTTCGTACATATACCGAGTCATTAAGCAATGCTGGCGCCGACGTTTTCGCCGTCGGATTAAAATAGTCGGATGTAGCAGGAAAATATTCTGAATTAAACCTTTTCATCTCGCTTTTCTTCAACTTAAAAAACCGGGCGTCCTTCTTAGCGCGGTTCACCATCACCGAATCTTGATGAGTGGCTTGTGCCCTGGTAGAGGTTATTGCGAGAGCAGCAATAAAAAACAATACAATTTTTTTCATGAGATTTATATAATAAATGGGTTTTCCGCCCGCATGTTAAAGGATGTACGCAGGTTCAAGCCTGTCTTAAAACCCCGAAGTAACAACAATTGGCTAATATCCCAACAATTTCTCCATCATCTCTTCCAGTCTGGCTTTTGCTAAAAACTGATCTTCCAATGCTTTATTCATAGGAATAGCTGTATCCAGGCTGGCGCAGCGCATAATGGGTGCGTCCAGGTAATTAAAACAATGTTCGGCAATATGCGCAGCTATCTCGCTGCCAAAGCCGTTGGTCAGGGTATCTTCATGTAATATCAATACGCGGCCGGTTTTCTTTACACTTTGCTCAACCGCCTCCTTATCCCAGGGCTGCAGACTGCGCAGGTCGATGATCTCAATAGAAATATCCGGATGTTTAGCAGCGTAGTCCATCGCCCAATGTACACCTAAACCATATGTAATAATGCTGGCGCTATTACCATCCTGTATAATTTTCGCTTTGCCGATCTCCACAAAATAATCGCCATCGGCCACCTCGCCGGTGATACTGCGGTACAGGTATTTATGCTCAAAATAGATCACTGGGTTCGGGTCGTCAATCGCCGCCATCAACAAGCCTTTGGCATCATCAGGGAAAGCAGGATATACCACCTTTAGCCCGGGCGTTTTGGTAAACCAGGCCTCGTTGCTTTGCGAGTGGAACGGGCCCGCGCCCGTACCTGCACCTGCCGGCATTCGGATAACTACATTGACATCCTGACCCCAGCGGTAATAGGTTTTAGCCAGGTTGTTTACGATCTGGTTAAACCCGCAGCTTACAAAATCGGCAAACTGCATTTCCATCACGGCCTTATAGCCATTCAGCGCCAGCCCCATCGCCGCGCCCACAACGGCCGATTCGCAAATGGGCGTATTCCGTAAGTGGCCCAAGCCAAATTCTTCGACAAATCCCTGCGTTATTTTAAACGCGCCGCCATATCCGGCAATATCCTGGCCCATGATCACCAGGTTATCATATCTGCGCATGCTTTGCCGCAGGCCCTCGCTTATGGCGTCGATGTATCGTTTATTCGTTGTAATGTTGGAAAGTTGGAAAGTTGTAATGTTATGAGCCCTATACATGTCAGCCAGTTCGATTTCAATATCAGGCACAATGTCCGACTCACTGAACACCTTATCGATTTCGGCGTCTATTATGGCATTAAATTCGGCTTTCATTTGAGGAACCCATTCGGGCCGCAACACATTTTCATCCAGCAAAAACGTTTCAAAATTCGTTACCGGGTCTTTTTCCTTCCATTCGTCAAATAAATGCTGCGGCACATATTTGGTGCCCGATGCTTCTTCGTGCCCGCGCATACGGAATGTCATGCACTCCAGCAAAACCGGGCGCGGGTCCCTGCGGATGTTCTCTGCCAGCTCGCTAACGGTATGATAAACTTCCAATAAATTATTGCCGTCTATCTGCCGGCCTTCCATGCCATAGCCAATGGCTTTATCCACCAGGTTTTTACATCGGTATTGCTCATTAACCGGGGTCGATAAGCCATAGCCATTGTTCTCGATCAAAAAAATAACCGGCAAGTCCCAAACCGCGGCGATATTCAACGCCTCGTGGAAATCTCCTTCGCTCGTGGCGCCTTCACCTGTAAACACCAGCGTTGCTCTTTTTCTGTTGCTTAGCACATCAGCCAGGGCGATACCATCGGCGAGGGCCAGCTGCGGGCCAAGGTGCGATATCATGCCGATGATCTTGTACTCCTGCGTACCAAAATGAAAGGAGCGGTCGCGCCCTTTTGTAAACCCCGAAGCTTTACCCTGCCATTGCGCCATCAGCCGCGAAAGCGGGATATCGCGCGTGGTAAAAACGCCCAGGTTACGGTGCATCGGCAGAATGTATTCCTCATCATGCATCGCCAGGACACTGCCAACGGCAATAGCTTCCTGCCCGATACCCGAAAACCATTTGCCGATGCGGCCCTGCCTTAACAGGATCAACATTTTTTCTTCAACCAGCCGCGGCCACAGCAGCTTTTTATAAAAGTCGATCAGCTGGTTATTCGTTAAGCCTTTCCTGTCGAAGATCATCCGGTAAAACTATTAAAACTTTACATCACTCAAAAAAGATCATTGAGTGTTCGGTCATTAGGAAAATAGTTTGCCGGCGTTTGCGTTTACAAACAACAAATTGATAAATTACGGCCCAATAATTCACCAACCCGGTCGTTACCTTATTGACGCATATGCCCAATGACTTAATGACGAATGATATAATAACCCCATGAAACGCACACCTGTTTTTATCCTGGCCCTTGCCGCTTTTATCAGTTTTGCAGCTGCAACACACGATTATTTCCTTGTGCCCGAAAGTTTTTTCCTGCATAAAGGCGATAAGCTCGACCTGCACCTGCTCACGGGCGACACCTTTATTAAACAGGATGAGATCAAATACCAGCCTGCAAAAACAAGCCGGTTTATGCTGTACGAAGGGTCGAAAAAAACCGACCTGGCCAAAATTGCCAAAGAAGGTGCAGCGCCCCTGATCAGCTACCCGTTGGAAAATAAGGGCCAGGCATTGGTTGAACTGATATTAAACACCGATTACAACGAATCTTCGCGCGACAGCTATGCCGAATTTTTGACAGGCGAGGGTCTTGACAAGCTTAGCGAAAAGGTAAAAAGCGGCAGCCAGTTCAGGATAAAGGAAAAATTCATCCGTTACCTTAAAACACTGGTTTCGGTCGAGGATCACGACGGCAATGCTTACGAAAAGGTGCTGAACGAAAATTACGAGATCATATTGAAAGATAATCCTTATAAAAAGAAGTACGGGGACGATATGAGCGCGCAAATAAAATTTGAAGGGAAACCGGCAAAGGGCGCTGTGGTAATGCTGTATATTAAAGCGCTTAGCGGAAATGTTTACACCCAGAAGCTTACTGCCGATACAAAGGGCGAGCTGTCTTTTACCATGAGCCGTGAAGGTATCTATATGCTCCGCAGCGTACGCATTGAACCAACAACCGATAAAGACGCAGATTACCAGGGTTGGTGGGCGTCCTACACCTTCCCGTTCAGCAGCTCAGACGAACTGCCAAATAGCTATAAAGAATTTGGCTTTGGGAACATACATTAATTATGTCATTTCGATCCGCCGGCTGGCGGACTTTACATACCCTCCCGTTCCTTCCAGGCCTGGCTAAAGGATTTTTCGGCTACCACTGGCATGTCGCGGTAATGCCCCCATGATTTTTTGAAAAAGCGCTTTAACAGGAAGTTTTTTGTTTTTCCTTTAAAAAAATCCATCATTTTGCGGGTGAGCATGCCTTTTTTCCAAAGCGACCAGCCCCATTTTTCCTTAGTCGTCACCAAGCCTTCCTTAACCGCGTCGCGGCGATTAAGCAGCAGCATTTTATGTATCTCTATTTTCACTGGACACACCTCGGTGCATTTGCCGCATAAGCTCGAAGCATAGCTCAAATGTTTATACTCGTCCATCCCGGCCATGTGCGGCGTAATGATGGATCCGATGGGTCCGCTATAGGTGGTTTCGTAGGTATGCCCGCCGATGTTTTTATAAACCGGGCAGGCATTTAAGCAGGCGCCGCAGCGGATGCAGTATAAAGCCTGGCGCTGTTCTTTTTGTGCAAGCAGGTTGGTCCGCCCATTGTCGAGCAGGACCACGTACATCTCTTCGGGACCGTCGGTTTCACTGCCCTTACGGGGACCGCTTAATATGGTATTGTAAACCGTTAAATTTTGCCCCGTGCCATGTGTTGCCAGCATGGGCCAGAAAAGGTCAAGGTCGGCCATCGATGGAATGATCTTCTCGATTCCTACCACTGCAATGTGTATCTTCGGGAAAGACGTGCTTAACCTCGCATTGCCTTCGTTTTCGCTTATCGCGATGCTGCCCGTATCGGCAATTATAAAATTAGCCCCTGTAATTCCCGCATCAGCCTGCACATACTTTTCGCGGAGCAGTTCCCGCGCTTTTTGAGTAAGTTGCTCGGGTGTGGCATCGATCGGTGTCCCGAAACGTTCATTAAATAATTTAGCGATATCTTCTTTCGACAGGTGCATCGCCGGGGTGACAATATGATACGGTTTTTGTCCCAGCAACTGCACAATATATTCGCCCAGGTCGGTTTCTAACGATTCGATATGATTATGCTCCAGGCATTCATTCAGCCCGATCTCCTCGGTAACCATCGACTTCGATTTTACCACGGTTTTTACACCCGCCTTTTTAAGGATATTGAGGATCTCGCGGTTGGCCTCTTGGGCGTCATTCGCCCATATCACCTTGCCGCCCCGCTTCTGGAAATTGGCTTCAAACTCCGGCAAATACTTGTCCAGGTTTTCCATCACCTTCCACTTGATCACGTGGCCCTTACGTTTTGCGTTCTCAAGGTTGATCAGCCTGGACAAACCCCGGTCCACCGCCGCATCATACTTACCAATATTATAATTAATAATACGCCTGTGGCTTAGGTCAAAGGCCTTACCTTCCGATTCAACTAAAAATTCTTCAGCCGTGCTTCCCATTAGGCGAAATTAAGATTTTTGGATTAGATGCTGTAAAGTGTAAATAAGTTATTCGTTAAAAAGAGAAGGCCAAACAATGCAGACTATAAATCGAATTAGCCTAATTAGAACTAATCAACCCAATCTAACTTAATCAACCAATCAACTTACATTAATGCGCCTCCAGCCAGTTCGCTCCCGTTCCTATCTCCACCATGATCGGCACCTCGGTTTTAATGGCGTTCTTCATATGCTCCACGATGATCGGCTTCACAATGTCCACCTCATGGTGCGGCACATCGAACACCAATTCGTCATGCACCTGCATGGTCATGCGCGCATCCAGTTTGCGGGCTTTAAACTCCCGGTGAATATTGATCATCGCTATCTTGATCATATCCGCCGCCGAGCCCTGTATTGGCGCATTGATGGCGTTTCGTTCGGCAAAGCCGCGCACGGTTTGGTTAGCGGAATTAATATCCCGTAAATATCTTCTCCTTCCCATCAGCGTGCATACATAGCCGTTTTCACGCGCGAAATTCATGGTATCGTTCATATACCGCTTGATGCCGGGGTATTGCGCAAAATAGTTCTCGATGATCTCGGCAGCTTCCTTGCGCGGAATACCCAGGCTTTGCGATAATCCAAATGCCGACTGCCCGTAAACAATGCCAAAGTTGACCGCCTTGGCATTGCGGCGCTGCGCGCTGGTTACTTCCTCCAATGAAAGGCCGTACACATTTGCGGCCGTCGCCGTGTGGATATCCAGGTTTTTAACAAAGGCATCCAGCATATTGGTTTCCTTGCTGATCTCGGCAATAATGCGGAGTTCTATCTGCGAATAATCCGCCGATACGATGGTATGGCCGCTGTCGCGCGGGATAAAAGCTTTCCTTACTTCCCGGCCCCGCTCCGTGCGGATAGGGATATTCTGCAGGTTAGGATTGGTCGAACTTAACCGGCCTGTGGCCGCTACCGCCTGGTTGTACGAGGTATGTACCCTGCCGGTTTTTGGATTCACCATCTGCGGCAACGCATCTACATAGGTAGATTTTAATTTTTGCAGTTGCCTGTAATCCAGAATATCGCGCACAATGTCACTTTTCGCGGCAAGCGAAAGCAATACATCCTCGCCGGTCTGGTACTGGCCGGTCTTGGTTTTTCTTGCTTTAGGGTCCAGCATCAGCTTTTCAAAAAGCACTTCGCCCAGCTGCTTGGGCGATGCTATGTTAAAGCGCACACCCGCTTTTTCATAAACCGTCTTTTCCAATTTGGAGATATCGATTTCAAGTTCTTTTGAAAATTCTTTCAGCGTATCGTGGTCAATACGCACGCCTTCATATTCGATATCAGCCAAAACATAGATCAGCGGGTGCTCGATCTCGTGAATCAGCTTTTCGCTTTCCACTTCTTTTAACCTCGGCTCAAAAATATTTTTTAGCTGCAGGGTGATATCGGCATCTTCCGCCGCATATTCCTTTATTTTTTCGATCTCCACATCCCGCATGCTGCCCTGGTTCTTACCCTTGGCGCCAATCAACTCGGTGATCGAAACCGGTTTATAGCCCAGGTAATTTTCCGACAGGATATCCATATTATGCCTTGTATCGGGGTCAATGATATAATGGGCCATCATGGTATCAAACAGGTCGCCCTTTACTTCCACGTCATACCATTTGAGCATTAAAATATCAAACTTCAGGTTTTGACCAATCTTTTTGATCTCAGCGTTTTCCAGTACAGGCTTAAATTCTGCAGCAATCTTTTTCGCTCCTTTTTCGTCGGCCGGAACAGGAACGTACCACGCTTCACCCGGTTTTATCGCGAAGGATAATCCCACCAGTTCACAATGATTGGCATCTGTCCCGGTTGTTTCCGTATCAAAGCAAATGCTCTTTTCCCGGAGGAGAAGCTTTACCAGTTCGTCGCGTTTTTCAAATGTGTCGGCCAGGTGATATTGGTGTGGAACGTTATTGATATTTTTCGAAACCACGTTAAACTCCGGCTCCGCTATATCTGCCACATCGACCGTCATCGTCGTGCGTCCTGTTGCCACTTCATTGCCAAACAGATCCGTTTGTATGCCGACCGATTTCATTTCCGTAATGCTGAAATCGTCGCCAAAAACACGTTTCCCCAGCGTACGGAACTCCAACTCGGCAAATAATGGCTCCAGGAGGTCCTTACTTGGTGCGCATATCTCAAGGCCACCCTCGTCCAGCTCAACCGGCACGTTTAACAGGATGGTAGCCAGCTTTTTCGATAATAAGCCCTGCCCGGCAAATTGCTCAACGTTTTCGCGAAGCTTACCTTTTAACTCATGACTATGATTGATAATCTCTTCAACCGATCCATATTGTTTAATAAGAAGCTTGGCAGTTTTCTCACCTACGCCCGGTATGCCGGGGATATTATCAACCGAATCGCCCCATAACCCCAAAATATCGATCACCTGCTCAACGCGTTCTATCTCCCATTTTTCCAGCACCTCTTTTACCCCCATTATCTCCATATCGTTGCCCATGCGCGCGGGCTTGTAAATACGGATATTATCGGATACCAGTTGCGCAAAATCTTTGTCGGGTGTCATGCAATAAACCTGGTAGCCTTTGGCTTCGGCCTTTTTGGCCAGTGTGCCGATAATGTCATCCGCTTCATAACCGTCCGAAGTAATCACCGGGATGTTGAAGCCGAGTATCAATTTATAAATATAGGGCAGCGCCTTCGAAAGGTCTTCAGGCATCGTTTCGCGATGTGCCTTGTAAGCGGCAAAATCGGTATGGCGTTCAGTTGGGGCATCGGTGTCAAAAACCACGGCCATGTGGGTCGGCTTTTCTTTTCGCAATACTTCGAGCAGCGTATTGGTAAAACCCATCACCGCCGATGTGTTTAACCCGCCCGATGTAAACCGCGGGGTTTTACTCAAAGCAAAATGCGCCCGGTATATCAGGGCCATGCCATCCAAAAGGAATAATTTTTTCATTGATTTTATGATTTCACCGATTCTGCGAATGATTACACCGATGCCAAATCGTGACCTTCAAAAATACAATTTAAGTTGGTCATCGATCAATCATCTAACCATTTTTTAAAATCAGTTAGACTTGTTTAATCGGTGAAATCCTTTTCTAATCGGTGTAATCTATTGAAATCGGTGCAATCCTATTTAAAGCTGCAATCCGGTAAATGATCGTTAACCATGCCGGTAGCCTGCATGTGGGCGTAACATATCGTGGTTCCAAAAAACTTAAAGCCGCGTTTTTTCATGTCCTTGCTTATCGCGTCGGATAGGTCGGTGCTGGCAGGCGCCTGATCGTGGTAATTTACAATCGGTTTGCCGCCTGGCATAAAGCTGTAAAGGTATTTATCAAACGATCCGAATTCCTTCTGTACTTCGATAAATATCTTCGCATTGTTGATCGCCGCGAGTATTTTAAGCCTGTTGCGGATGATCCCCGCATCATTCATTAACCGTTCAACATCGTCAGGGCCAAATGCCGCCACTTTCTCCACGTCAAAATCGGCGAATGCTTTCCGGTAACCCTCGCGGCGGCGCAAAATGGTTATCCAGCTTAAGCCCGCCTGCGCCGACTCGAGCACCAGGAACTCAAAAAGCTTTTTATCATCATGAACCTCTTTGCCCCATTCTTCATCATGATATTTGATATAGAGCGGATCCTTCCCGGGCCAGCGGCAGCGCGTGAGGCCATCAGTTTGCAGTTGGGAGTTTGCAGTTTGCATCTTGTTGATTATTCCGCTAATTTAAAATTATAACTGCAAACTGCTACTGCCCACTGCCTATTGAATTCAACTCATCCCAATACTCCACCGCCCTGCGGTAATGTGGTATCACGATTGAGCCGCCCACGAGGTTGGCGATCATAAATACCTCGTTCATTTCATCGTGATTTACGCCCGCTTCGTGGCACTTACCCAAATGATATTTAATGCAATCGTCGCAACGCAGCACCATCGACGCAACCAGGCCCAGCATCTCCTTGGTTTTTACATCCAGCGCGCCGTCGGCATAGGTAGTGGTGTCCAGCGCAAAAAACCGCTTAATATTGATATTGGCGGTTTCCATTATCCTGTCGTTCATTTTGGTACGATAGGATTCAAAATCTTCGATTAACGACATCGGGTGAGTGGGTGAATTGTTAGTGGTGAGTAGTGAATTTAATTCTTTTGATACGGTAACTAAAATAAAAAAGCTTCAACAAAAATAAATCTTATTCCTGTTAAAGCTATTTAAAGGCAAGCCTTGTTCGCGTTATTTCTTTTTGGGCACCTTGGCGCCTTCTTTGCGCGCCTCGGACAACCCAATGGCAACGGCCTGTTTTTTACTGGTAACTTTTTTACCGCTGCCGCTCTTTAATTTGCCTTCTTTCATTTCGTGCATGGTGTCGTGCACCTTTTCCTGTGCTTTTTCTGAATATTTTGCCATGATCGTATTTAATTTATTTTTAGATATAATTACCCGGACCGCTAAATTGTTTTAAGATCGGAACAACGATTTCGAAATTTCCCGTGAAAAGGTATTATCACCCAATTATTCATATCTTCAAACCATAATCTAAACGTCGCCTTTTATGTCATTAAAAAAAATCGGAGCCCCCTTTTACGAACGGCTTTCGCTGGTATTGGTAGGCCTTATTGCACTGGTGTACCTGGTAATACTGGGCAAGGAGCTGCTCGATCCGCTGGTATTCGGATTCCTGTTTGCGATCCTGCTGTTACCAGTAGCTGAGTTTTGGGAAAAAAAGCTACGCTTTCCGCGTGCTTTGGCCAGTTTTTTTGCCATCGTTTTACTGATCGCTTTTGTATACGCGGTATCGTACCTGGTGGGTTCGCAAATCTCCAAACTTGCCGGCGACTGGCCCATGCTCAAAAGCCAGGTAAGCCAATCGGTTGATGATATTTCGGCATGGACGCAGCACGCTTTTGGCATCACCGCAACCAGGCAGGCAACGATCATAAATAACACAAAGAACGAGATCATGTCGTCGGGCAGCAGCGTGGTCGGAGAAACGTTTGGAGCAATCTCGTCGCTGATGCTGTTTTACCTGTTTATACTGATCTTCACTTTTTTTATATTGCTTTACAGGAGGCTGCTCCTTCAATTTGTGGTATGGGTTTTTAACCATGAAAATGCACCCATCGTTCATGATATTGTTGAAAATATCCAAAGCATATTGCGCAAGTACATTTTAGGCCTGCTGCTCGAGATGCTGGTGGTGGCTACCCTGGCCTGTTCGGCGTTTTGGATCATCGGGATCAAGTACGCGGTATTGCTGGGTATACTGGTGGGGTTATTTAACCTGATACCCTACCTGGGTATTTTCACGGCGCTGTTGTTAACCGGACTGATCACATTTGCTACCGGCACCATCGCCCAAGCGCTCTGGGCGTCAGGTTCGGTATTGGGCATACACCTGCTCGACTCCAACATATTACTGCCAACCATCGTAGGCTCCAAAGTAAAGCTTAACGCCCTGGTAACATTTTTGGGTATTATTTTGGGTGAGATGATATGGGGCCTTTCGGGGATGTTCTTATCCATCCCGATGATGGCCATCATAAAGATCATTTTCGACCGGGTGGAAAGCCTAAAGCCCTGGGGCTACCTGCTGGGCAGCGGACAGGAAGAGAAAGAACAAAAATCTGCGGTGAAAAAAATGAAACCGGCTACGCTGGATAAAAGCTGAGGCGAGGTGAAACCTGCCTGCCGGCAGGCTTAAGTCATATGGGCGATGCGGATGAAAATGGCTACTCCATAAGCCGTAAGTACCACAGTATTTACCACCAACAGCCAGTTTAGCTCGGGTGCTTTGTATTTTCTCATGGCGCAAGCAACGAGCAAAATAATAAATGACAGAATGATCACCGCCGGAAATATGAGCTCCCACCAATGATGAAATGAAAGATAAACATGTTGAAACGTGGATTGATCGCCGGTGATGAACGGTACGAGGGCTGCCAGCAGCAATATGAAAAATATACGTACTACCGCCTTTGTTATAACCTGGTTAACTTTCATCAAAGGTAAAATAGTAAAATTACCGGTCGCTTAAAATATCGACACAGTTTTTACCTAGTTGCTTTAAACGGCTGTTCAATGTGCTTAGTCCCTGTGTGTCATTTAAATTCCGGTAAAGCCTTTGAATAGTGGCCAGGGTTTCGTCGCTCGGATCGCAGGCCTGCGCTTTTTCCAGATGCGGCAACGCCGTCCGGGCAGCGTTAGCATAAGCCCGCGTCAGCTGGCTCGCCATAACTTTATCGTTCAGCGATTTGTTTAACTCATCGCCTATGCGTGTTGCTTTCTGCAGATAGATATATCCCAGCGCACGGTGCACCACATAATAATCGGGCACGGCCGCTGCAACTTTTTCATAGTAAATTACCGCCTTATCGGGTTGATCATTGTCCTCATACATTTTTCCAATGGATGCATAAAAGTTTATCCGGGCCTTTTCGGGTAATTTATCTGCATACGGGAGTATTTTTTCGCCGAGGTCGGCTACTTTATCCTGCTCTCCCTGGAAACGCGCCAGGTTGAAATCCAGGTATTGGTTGTACACTTCATCTGCCGACAGGGCTTGCGCATGCGCTGAAAAGCCTGTTAGCACAATAAAAACAAGAAACAATGCATTTTTTAACATAGCAGGCATCAAACATAAATAACCTGCTCATTCAACACAAAAAATTGCTAAAAATTATATCGCCGCGTTTATTTTAGCGGCCTCCCAGCCTATCATTGCCGATTTGCGTGTGGCGCCCCAATGATATTGCCCGAACTCGCCGGTTGATTTGATAACGCGGTGGCACGGGATCAAAAAGGCGACCGGGTTATCGCCAACAGCGCTGCCTACCGCCCTGCTGGCCGACGGTTGCCGGATGGAGGCGGCAACCGATGCATAAGTGGATAAGCCGCCTATCGGTATATTTAACAACGCCTCCCAAACTTTTAACTGGAAGTTCGTCCCCTTTAAATGCAGCTTAATATTGGATAACTGCGACCAGTCCTTTTTAAATATAAACAGCGCTTCCTGCTGCACCGCGTCAACCATCTGTGTATAAAAAGCATTTGGGAACTGCGCCAGTAAATGAGCAAAGGCCTGTTCCCGGTCGTCCGCGAAAGCTATATAACATATGCCTTTGGGCGTTGATGCCACAATGATATTGCCAAACGGGCTTTCGGCAAAGCTATAGTTGATGGTTAGCGCCTTACCGCCGTTCTTGTATTCGGCCGGCGTCATCCCTTCAATGTTGATAAAAAGGTCGTGCAGGCGACCTGTGCCCGACAGGCCGGTTTCAAAAGCAGCGTCAAACAAAGTAGCCTGTTTTTCTTTTAAAATGCTTTTGGCATAATCAAGACTCAAATACTGCAAAAACTTTTTCGGACTGATGCCTGCCCATTCGGTAAACAGGCGCTGAAAATGAAAAGGACTTAGGTTTATTTTTTCGGCAACTTCATCCAGGTTGGGCTGTTCTTTAAAATTCAGCCGGATGTAGTTGATGGCTTCTTCTATCCTTTGGTAATTGATGATTTCCTGTGTGTTCATGATCCTATTTTATATAACAAATGTACCTACGGCCATAGGGCCATAAAACCCGGAACTTGCGTTGTTTGAGGCCGGTTTTGAAATCCGGCTGGGTACGATTACCGGTCCTGCCGGTAGTTATGCGGGTTCTATTGCCAATCGTTAAAGCCTGTTTTTGAGATTTTCTTTCACCCTGCTTTCCCATTCATGCTTTAATATGCTAAGCACGATAGAATCGCGCCGGGTGCCATCCTCCAGCGGCATGCTGCTGCGCAAGATACCTTCGGGCGTGCAGCCAATGCTTTTCATGGCCGCTATGCTGCGTTCGTTGCGCCCATCGGCGCGGAACTCAACGCGCTCGGCATTTAAAGTTTCGAAAGCCATCTGCAACATCAGGAACTTGCAATGCTTGTTTAATCCCGTGCCCCTGAACCGTTCTCCGTACCAGGTATAGCCCAGCTGAAGCGTTTGCAGAGCCGGCTGTATATCATAAAACCGGGTGCTGCCCGCATAACTTTTGGTTTCTTTGTCGTACACAATAAAGGGGTACTCTTTGCCGGAAGCCTTGCCTTCAAGAGCGGCGTTCAGGTAATTTTTCATGCCTTCAACTCCCCTGGCGCTTATGTACGAGTATCTCCAGGTATCGGGCTCGTCCAGGGCGAATGGCAAAAGGAATTCAAGGTCGGTTTCGCTTAAGGGGCGCAATAATACGCGTTCGTCTTCCAGAACGTATTCATTTTTCGGGTTAAAGTTTAGGGTCATTGTTTATTTTTAAAAAATCAAACCTCGACAATTTTCTTTTAGTTTCTTTACGAAACACTTACGTATAAAAACGAAGGTTAGAATTTTAATAAAAGACACAATGGGTGACTTTTGCGCATAACCTGTTTATTTGCACGGCGATGAGGCAGGTCACCAGGGAAATCGCTTTTAAAAAATCGGCTGCTTTACCCTCTTTCCGCGCAGCGGAGAGAGGGTGATCAAGCGGCTTAGCGATGATCGGGTGAGTGCTAACCAAGCGACATTACCGCCAATGCGCCACGGCGACTACTCACCCCGACTATCCCGTACATACGGGACTGGTCGGCCCTCTCTCCGCTGGTGCGGAAAGAGGGCTAAAAAAGTTAAAAGCGATTTCCCTCGGTACGCCACTCCGCGCTACCATACTAAAACAAATTCTTCGTACCTTACCCTTTTATATTCATCAGCCATGAATCAGGAACCCGAATACACAACCGAAGAGGCCATTAACAAACTTTTGGTGGAAAGCGCGGTAAACTCGGCAAAGCTGGAAGTGCTTTTAAGAGAAGTAACCAAACTTACAGCCAGGGCTGAAAACAAGCCTTACGAGGAGCTTTTAACCAGGCTAAACAACCAGGTGGTCGAGATTGCACAGGTAATTATTAAATCCCGTCCGCGAAAGAACTTTGAATAGCATGATATACCCCTCGCTGGAAGAGCGCTTAAAAAATCAGCATACAGCCATTCTATCCGTCATTGAGCAGCTTAACGACCGCCAGCTCCATTACCACCCCGAACCCGGCAAATGGAGCATCCACGACAATATTGTTCACCTGACAAAGTATCAGCCTATATTTTCAGAAAGGATCAGTATGATGCTGACAACCGACGATCCTTCCTTCGAGCGTTACCGGGCCGATGACGACCATGGGTTTCACATCTGGCGGAATTTTTCCACGGGGAAACTCCTCGAAAAATTAGCTGCCGAAAGGGAGCATATTCATAAAAAAATTACTGCGTTATCCGATACCCAGCTCCGGCGCACCGGCAACCACCCGCGGTTTGGCAAGCTCACCATTGTGGCATGGACAGAGTTTTTCCTGCTGCACGAGGCGCATCATATATTTACCATTTTTCAGCTGGCGAACCGGCCGGAACCATGATTGGAAAAGGTAAGGTGAAGGGTAAAAGGTAAAAGGCGAAGGTCATGGTTCTTAGATTCACAAGCTTTCACCTTTAAGCTTTTACCTTTCACCTAAAAAAATACCAATTCATTGTTATTTTTACAGCTTAGCGTTTATTAAAATGAGTGAGCCAGCAGAGAACAAACCTAAAGCACCCGGTATTTTCAGCCTGTTAAAACCATACTCGGGTTTGGTTACCCTGCTCATATTATTTGCGCTTTTTGGCAATAGTGTTAATTTATGGCTGCCAAAGATCATTTCGCATGGTATTGACGGGTATTTTCATAGTAAGTTAGCCCATAGCCATTTTGACGTCAATGCCATCATCATCCAATTTTCGCTGGCGGTCGTATTCATATTCGTGTTCGGATTTCTGCAAACCATTATCCAGACATACACTTCCGAAAGAGTGGCCCGCGACCTGCGCGCACGATTATCGGATAAGATATCGCGGCAAAATAATTTATTTATCGACCAGGTAACGCCTTCAAAATTACTGACGAACCTTACCGCGGACGCCGACTCGATAAAGCTGTTTGTGTCGCAGGCGCTTGTGTCCATCGTTTCGTCGGCGTTTATTATTATCGGCGCAAGCATTCTCCTGCTGATGATCAACTGGAAGCTGGCGCTTTGTATCATCGCTATCATCCCCATCATAGGAGGCACATTTTTTTACGTGCTGAAAAAGGTGAGGGCGTTGTTTATAAAGGGTCGCGGGGTGATCGACTGGCTTAATAAAGTGATCAACGAAAGTATCCTGGGGTCGGCGCTTATACGCGTTATCAATTCGCAGCAGCTGGAGTTTGATAAATTTTTAAAAGCCAACGCCGAGGCAAGAGACATCGGCTTAGCCATTTTGCGCCTTTTTGCAGGGCTAATACCGGTTATTACGTTTACGGCTAACATGGCCACCTTAAGTATTTTGGCATTAGGCGGACATTTTGTAATCAACAAAACGTTGAGCCTTGGCGAGTTTGCCTCGTTTAACCTGTACCTTGCGCAGCTCATTTTCCCCATCCTGATCATCGGTTTTATGAGCAACGTGATAGCCCAGGCCAGCGCGGCTTTCCAGCGTATTACCGCCGTATTAAATGCGCCCGACACCGTGGAAACCGGTATCATTACAGAAACGTTGAAAGGCGATGTTGAGCTAAAAAATGTTTCTGTCGTCTACGGTCAAAAGCCGGCGCTGAAAGACATCTCATTTACGGTAAAGGCGGGATCAAAGATCGCCGTTATCGGACCGACGGCCGCAGGTAAATCGCAGCTGCTTTACCTGCTCACCGGGTTGATAAAACAAAACGCCGGCGAAGTGTTATTTGACGGGCGAAGTATTGACGAATATAACAGCGAATCCTTCCATAGCCAGGTGGGCTTTGTTTTCCAGGACAGTATTATTTTTAATATGAGCATCCGCGAAAATATCGCGTTTAGCGATACCGTTACGGACGAGTCGTTACAAAAAGCGATAGATACCGCGGAGTTAAAGGATTTTATCGATGCGCTGCCTGATAAGCTGAGTACGATTGTATCTGAACGCGGGTCGAGCCTTTCGGGCGGGCAAAAGCAGCGCATTATGCTGGCGCGCGCTTTGGCCATTGATCCGAAGGTATTGCTATTGGATGATTTTACCGCGAGAGTGGATAACAATACCGAAAAGAAAATACTGGCCAATGTGCAAAAGAATTACCCGGGCTTAACGCTTATATCCGTCACCCAAAAAATCGCGTCGGTTGAACATTACGACCAGATCATTTTACTGATGCAAGGCGAAATTGTGGCCACCGGTACACACGACGCACTGATGCACAGCAGCCCCGAATACGTACAGATATTTGATTCGCAACAAAGCACCAGCAATTATGAAATATAATTTAAATGATTTGCAGGCGAATGCTCCAAAGTCGTCCACGTGGTCGTCGCTCGGTAAGTTGCTGGAACTGATAAGGCACGAGCGAAAGAACATGCTCATGGCCTTAGGCGCCATTCTCACCAATTCTACTTTGAACCTGTTTGGGCCGCTCATTATAGGGCATACTATTGACGAGTATATTATGGTGCGGCACCCAAGTTACCAGGGCGTGCTGCAAAATTGCGCCATACTGCTGGGGATGTACCTGGTGGCCCTGTTTTCGAGCTATGCGCAAACCATGCTGATGGGCGGGGTAGGGCAGCGGATGCTGTTTACATTGCGGAATGCCATTTTTAACAAGCTGCAGCTGCTGCCGGTGGCTTTTTTTAACCAGAATAAAGCCGGCGATTTGATCTCGCGCATTAACAACGACACGGATAAGCTGAACCAGTTTTTTTCGCAGTCGCTGATGCAGTTTATCGGGAGCATTGCCATTATGCTGGGTGCGGGTATATTTTTGCTGTCGGTAAATATCAAACTGGGTTTAGCCACGCTAATCCCGGCGGTTATCATTTTGATTTTTACCAGCGTAACATCGCCCTGGGTTAAAAGGAAGAATGCCAAAAACCTGAAGAGCGTTGGCGGCATGAGCGGCGAAATACAGGAAAGCCTCGACAATTTCAAAGTGATCGTTTCGTTTAACCGCCGCGATTATTTCCGCAAACGTTTTGACGAGGCCAATAAAGAAAACTACAAAAGCGCAGTGGGTGCAGGCATTGCCAATAACAGCTATGTGCCCGTTTACGGCATGCTGGCCAGCTTTGCACAACTCATTGTGCTGGTTTATGGTATCTACCTGGTATCGAACGGGCAATTAGGGCCGGGCATTTTCGCGGTAACTTATTTTTCATATACCAACCAGTTTTATAACCCGCTGAGGCAGCTGGCTGCCCTTTGGACAAACTTCCAAACCGCTATAGCGGGATGGGACAGGATAACGCATATATTAACGCTGGAACCCGACCTGGTAAAAGTGGATGACAGCATAGCCGCTCCGTCTTCATCCCTCCTCGAGTTCAGGAATGTACATTTCAGCTATGATGAAAGCCGCGAAATATTGCACAACATCAGCTTTAAGCTGGAACGCGGTAAAACATATGCACTGGTAGGCCCTACCGGCGGGGGAAAAACAACAACCGCCTCGTTAATAGCACGCCTGTACGACGCAACCAGGGGAAGTGTATTGCTCGATGGCAAGGACATCAGGAGTTATGAGCCGGTAGAACGGACAAAAAAGATAGGCTTCATTTTGCAGGAGCCATTTTTATTTACAGGTACGGTAAGGGACAATATACTGTATGGCAACGAAATGTATGTGAATTACGCCAACGAGGAACTGGAAAAAGTGATCGTTGAAGCTAACCTTGGCGGGTTGCTGGCCTTGTTTGATCAGGGGCTGGATACCAAAGTACTTTCCAGCAGCGATAGCATCAGCATTGGCCAAAAGCAGCTCATCGCCTTTATGCGCGCCGTGCTGCGGAATCCCGAATTACTTATCCTGGACGAGGCCACTGCGAATATTGACACCATAACCGAAAAGCTGCTTAGCGATATTTTAAACAAGCTGCCCGCAACCACCACCAGGGTGATCATTGCCCACAGGCTGAATACGATTGAAAATGCCGACGAGATCTATTTTGTTAACTCGGGCGAGGTGATCCAGGCAGGATCATTCGACCACGCCATGGATATGCTGCTGCACGGGAAACGGGTAAGTTAACGATTAACCAAAAATATTTTTACACTTGTAAATAACTAATTACCTAACATGCAGAGATATACTGGTCAAAAACGATTATTAGCGGCTACAGACTGCATTATTTTCGGTTTTGACGGATGGAATTTAAAATTGCTGCTGGTGCAGCGCAATATTGAGCCCGAAAAAAATAAATGGAGCCTGATGGGCGGTTTCATTCAGCCTTCTGAAACGCCCGACGATGCGGCAAACCGCGTGCTGGAGCTGCGCACCGGCTTAAAAAACGTTTACATGGAACAATTCCAGGTATTTGGTAAACCTAACCGCGACCCGGTTGAGCGCACCCTGTCCATCGCTTATTTTGCGCTGATCGATATTCACCAGTATGAAAAACAGATCAGTGATGAATACCACGCCGAATGGTTTTTACTGAGCGAAATGCCCGAGCTGATCTTTGATCACGCCGAAATGGTTAAGCTGGCCCAACGGCAGCTGCGCTACAAGGCTGCGCTCCACCCGATATTATTCCAGCTGCTGCCCGAAAAATTTACTGTTCCGCAGCTGCAGGCGCTTTACGAGGGCGTTTATAATACCACCTTCGACGACCGCAACTTCAGCCGCAAGCTGCTATCAACCGGGTTGCTCGTTAAACTATCCGAAAAGGATAAGGTGTCTTCAAAGAAGGGGGCATTTTACTACCGGCTGGATCAGTCGCACTATGAAGAAAACTTCGGCAAATTTTTAAACCTCGTACCAAACCCGGATAAGTTTTTTTAAAAGATCGTACGCACGGCTGCGCCATTTTGCGAGAGAAGTGCACTTGGTGCAGGTGGTGCACTGACAAAATTCGGTCACCACTTTTATATTGCGCCCGCTAACTGCCTGCCGCCGCTACCGGTCGTTCACGGCTTCTATCCGCTTTAGCGTAAAGTAAAACCGGCTGCCCTCGCCCACTTCGCTTTCAACAGCGATTGTGCCGGCCTGAGCCTCAATAAAATCCTTCGCGATGGCCAGCCCAAGCCCGGTGCCTGTTTGATCTGACGCCGCGCCGGGAACCTTGAAATATCGCTCAAATATCCGCGAAAGATACCGCTGGTCTATCCCGCGGCCATGGTCCTGCACCGAAAACTCAATTTCATCAACCCCGTGTTTTTTCACAGCCAGGCCGACCTGCGATTTTTCATGACTGTATTTCACCGCGTTAGTCAGCAGGTTGATTAGCACCCAGGTTGTTTTGTCCAGATCGGCCTGTACATTCGGCAGGCTTTCATCGCATTGAACGTTTATCGTCACGTTTTTTTGTTCTGCCGTAGTTTTTACCGCCTTTAAAGCATAGTCGACAATGTTTTTGGGGTGGGTATTGCCAAAATTCAACTGCAGCTTGCCGGTTTCCACCTGCCCCATATCCAGCAATTCGCCTGTTATCTGTAGCAGCCTGCGCGCATCTTCATCAATATTTTCCAGCAGTTGCTGCTGTTCGTGGTTCACTTTGCCAATCCGCTCGTCTTCCAGCAATTTAAGGCTCATTTTTATCGACGATAACGGCGTCTTCAATTCATGCGATATGGTGGCTATAAAATTGGTTTTCGCTTCATCCAACTGCTGAAATTCCGTGATGTTTTTCAGGATGATCACACTGCCAATTACTTCATCCTCATTTTTGACCGACAGTACATCTTTTGAGTAATAGCTTTCGCGGTCATCGGCAAATATTTTCAGCCTGGGCTGATCGTTCACCAGCAGGTTACGCAGCAGGTCGTTTTCGATCGACAGGTCGGGCGCTGATCTTCCTGTCAGGTCCCGGGCCTTCATCCCTATCAGGTTGCAGGCAACTTCGTTGGCGAAAATAATGAATGATTTTTCATCGAGCCCGATAATGGCGTCGTGCATGGAATTGATGATCGTTTCTATGCGGCTTTTCTCAAATAGAATACTCGCAAGGTTGCTATGCTCATATTCGTCAAGCTTGCGGGTCATCGTGTTAAAAGCCTGCGCCAGCTCGCCAAATTCGTCGTTCGATTTAAAGTTAAGCTGCTGGTGGTAATTGCGGTTCGCAACCTCTTTAATACGCCCGGTTAATTCTCTTATGGGGTCGGCAATATAGCCCGGAAAATTCACGACGAAGCTAAACGCCACCAGGAACAGGAACGATCCCACCAAAGCTACCAGCAGTGTGGCGTCGTTCGAAGTCTTGATCGCGGTTGTATATTTATGCTCGATAGCGTTCATATTGAGCTGCATGATGCTGTAAAGCAGGCTTTTTATATTGCTATGCAACGCTGCAGTTTCGAACGAATCGGCTTTTAACGACTTTAGTTTTTCAAATTTTGCCCGTAAAGAATCGGTGAGCTGCCCTTCGCCATGCTCGGTGATATTATGCTCTTGTTTTACAAGGTTTTCTTCGATCACTTTAACCTGTTGCGGGTTTAATACACCGGTGCTTTCGTCAATCGCCGTGCCCATGTTTTTCATATATTGAACCGTTTTATAATTGTCCTTCAGTATATTCTTAGCATCGGCCGAAAGGCGGTTCAAAAAATAGATCGACAATCCGCAGCATATAATTGCCAGCATAAATAAAAAACCAAAGCCGGCACGAAGTTTATTTTTGATGGTCATTACGATAGTATTATAAGGTCAATATCCGTTTGCGACATTTTATTCAGCAACTGTGTAAAAAGAGCGGTTTTCATTACTACCTGGTAAAATTTAAAGTGGGGCTTCCCGATGCAGATCGTGGTAATATCGTATTTCTCAGCCGTTTCCCAGATGGTTTTGGCGATGTTATCGCTTTTTACCTTCAGCACTTCGGCGCCAAGCTGGGTAGCAAGCTTAAAATTATTGATCAGGTGCCGCTGCGAAGCCAGGTTAATTTTATCGCCGCTCTCGCCGGGTCGCTGCACATACAGCACAAACCATTTTGAGCGGTAGTACGCTGCAAGCCTCGATGTTTTGCGAATGATCAGCTTCGCCGATTCTTCGTTGGTACTGATACAGGCTAAAAACAGCTCGGGCTGGAGTTTGATGGTTTTGGGAATCTCTGTATCGATCTTTCGCTCCAGCTGCTTCGCCACTTCCCGTAGCGCCAGTTCCCGCAATTGCAGTAATCGGTCGCTCTGGAAAAAATTGCCGAGGGCCATCGGTATCTTTTTGTCATCATATATTTTGCCTTCTTTTAGTCGCTCGATCAGTTCGTCGGCGGTCAGATCGATGTTCACCACCTCGTCGGCCATTTGTAGCACCTTATCGGGAATACGCTCGTTGATCGGCGTGCCGGTTATCTCTACCACTTCTTCATTCAGGCTTTCCAGGTGCTGAATGTTAACGGCACTGATCACGCTGATGCCCGCGTTTAAAATATCCATTACATCCTGCCACCGCTTTTCGTTCTTGCTTCCCTCAATATTGGTGTGCGCCAGTTCATCCACCACCACCACTTCTGGATGCATCTGCAAAATGGCATTCAGGTCCATCTCCTCCAATTCTTTGCCCTTGTAAAAAAGCTTACGCCGCGGGATAATCGGCAAATCTTCGAGCAGCGCTTCCGTTTCCTTGCGCTGATGCGTTTCAATATAGCCGATCTTTACATCGATACGGTTGCGTAACAACGTTTTTGTTTCCAGCAGCATACGGTACGTTTTGCCCACGCCGGCGCTCATGCCGACATAGATTTTGAACTTACCCCGCCTCGATCTTTTGATAAGTTCGAGGAAGTGCGTAACCGATTGTTCTTTATTTTCGTCCATTATAAGCTGTTCTCAAGCCATTAAGGGGATGCAATTAGGTACCCCCTTTACGCGAATCTCAATCAAACTCCTATAATTAATAAACCATAATTAATTATAATAAAAATAATCCGCGTTTGTCTTATTATTTAGAACGCATACACTGCGGCAACCACAACCTGGGCTGCAGATGAAGTGAATGCACCGTTGTTTACAAAAATATCACTCTGAGAACTGTTGTCGAATCTCACCTCAGGAATAAGCGTCAGCGGGCCGGCTTTCACATTGGCGGTAAAGGTTATGCCCAGCACGTTTTCGCCCGGTGGCGGGCCGGCGGCCAGGAAGTTGCCCGATTTGGTTTGGAAATACTCGCCCCTAAGCCCTAAAGTTACATCCTTCGATACAGCCAGCTGCGGGTATAAGGCTACGCCCCGGAACCCACCGGTAAGGCCGTCAGGTGCTGTAAAATCAGCGGCATTCAATCCCAGCTTAAAGGCGCCGGTAATTTGATACGAGGTGGTCAGGTCAACTTCAGTTCCCGATTGAGGCCCGGTGATCAGGTTAAGATAGGCCGTCCAGTTTTTTACCGGGGTCACCGTCAGCTGGGCGCCGAAGCTGTTTACTTTATTCGCCGACTGGTAAACATTCCAGTAGTCGTTGAATATGCCTGCCATCAGGCTTACTTTATCCGAGAACGTATACGTGGCCTTAAGGCCCGCATTTTGGAACGGCCCGTTGGTGAACAGGTACGAGGTAGAGTAATTAAAATTAGCTGCCGGGCTGATCACTTCGTACCCGATGAACGTTGACATATAACCTGCTGTAAGGTTAAACTTATCCGTTACATTATAAGATACATACAGGTTTTGGATATGGTAGCTGGAATATGCTACGCCCGCTCCGGTGGTGGGGTTACTATTAAGCGACGTTAAAGTAACCGCGCCGGGGTTGGCATTGGGGATGGATTGCCATTGTCCCCGGGGGCCGAACGACACCTCGCCCACAAACGATGCCTTTCCGACGGTTTTCTTCAGCCCGAGATCGAGCATCCCGATCGACACCGAATTGTTTTCGTTAGCAAAACTCGTCAGAATATTTGGATGGCCCGAAAAGTCGTATTTGTAATACGTATCTACCGAGCCCGAAAATACCAGCGGGGGGTCGGGAACGGTGGCTGTTTTAATAGTGTCAGCCTTATGTATAGCTGCATTTGCAGTTATTGAAGCTGTTAACAGGCCAATTAGTATAATTAGTATTCTATTCATTGTTATATTTTTAAGATTACTTTTTCAATTCGTCCAAAGCCACGTTCATTTTTAAAACGTTGACCCTCGGCGGGCCAAACAGGCCGAGCAAAGGCCGTTGTGTATTGTCGTTGATGATTTTAATCACCTGTTCTGCCGATATTTTACGGGTTTTAGCGATCCGTGCGACCTGGACTTTTGCACCTGCTGGTGAAAGGTCCGGATCAAGCCCGCTGCCTGACGCCGTTACCAGCTCGGCCGGGATTTCTTCGCGCCTCACATCGGGGTTATGTTTCAAAAAGGTATCGATGCGCGCCTTTACATCTTTCAGGTAATCCGGGTTGGCAGGCCCTTTATTGGAACCCGCGCCCGCGTCCGCTGCATAATTTGCGGCCGAAGGGCGCGCCCAGAAATATTTGTCCTGTGTAAATTTTTGACCCTCATTAGCATAGCCAACCACGCGCCCCTGGTAGGTCACCGTTTCTCCGTCTCCTTTTCCGGGAGTAAATTTTCCGATGCCGGCTATAACCAGCGGGTACAGGCCCGATAAAAGCACCAGCAGTATGATCGTTATCCTGATTGATGGCAATAAATACGTTTTCATGTTATTGAGATTTGAGATGTTAGATTTGAGATATGAGACATTTTATTTGTGTTTGGAGTAAGAGATATGAGATTCTTCTGTCTCAAATCTCATATCTCAATACCCATATCAATTCTATATTTATTGAGATTTGAGATGTTAGATTTGAGATATGAGACATGTTATTTGTGTTTGGAGTAAGAGTTATAAGATTCTTCTTTCTCAAATCTCATATCTCAATACTCACGTCTATTTAGATTAATATGCCGACCACGAGGTCAATTAATTTGATACCGATAAACGGAACGATGACGCCGCCAAGGCCATAGATCAGCAGGTTGCGGCGAAGCAATGCGCTTGCACCGATCGGCTTGTATTCCACGCCTCTTAAAGCCAGCGGGATAAGCAGCGGTATAATGATCGCGTTAAATATAACTGCGGACAATATCGCCGACTGCCGGCTGTGCAGGTCCATGATGTTCAATGCCTTTAACGCCGGGATAGAAACCATAAACAAGGCCGGAACAATGGCGAAGTATTTAGCCACGTCGTTCGCGATGGAGAACGTGGTTAATGTTCCGCGCGTCATCAGGAGCTGTTTTCCAATTTCAACGATCTCAATCAGCTTCGTCGGATCGTTATCCAGGTCGACCATGTTGCCGGCCTCTTTAGCAGCCTGCGTCCCGCTGTTCATGGCGACGCCTACATCCGCCTGTGCCAAAGCAGGAGCGTCGTTCGTCCCGTCGCCCATCATGGCTACCAGCTTTCCGCCTTGCTGTTCTTTTATGATATAATTCATCTTGTCCTCGGGCTTGGCCTCGGCAATAAAATCGTCAACCCCTGCCTTCTCAGCAATAAACTTAGCAGTAAGGGGATTATCTCCCGTAACCATGACTGTTTTTACCCCCATTTTACGCAGGCGCTCAAAACGCTCAAAAATTCCGGTTTTAATGATATCCTGCAACTCGATCACGCCCAATATCACTTCGTTTTGCGATACCACAAGGGGTGTGCCGCCGTTCGAGGCGATGATCTTAACCCTGTCTTCCACTTCAGAAGGGAAAACATGCCCGGCTTTAGTTGCCAGGTCCCTGATCGAATCAAAAGCTCCTTTGCGAATCCGTAAGCCCTGCGGGGTATTTAACCCGCTTGATCGGGTCTCGGCGGTAAACTTTACAAATTCCGACCCGGCAGGCGCAACCGGCAGCCTAAAATGTGCCGCTGCCAGCTCGATGATCGATTTACCTTCGGGCGTTTCGTCGGCCAGCGATGCCAGTACACAGGCGGTGATCAGTTCATCGGGGGCCACACTTTTGGCGGGCCAAAATTGGGTCGCCTTGCGGTTGCCAATGGTAATGGTACCTGTTTTATCCAGCAGCAATGTGTCCAGGTCGCCGGCGGTTTCAACCGCCTTGCCCGATTTGGTGATCACATTGGCGCGCAACGCCCGGTCCATCCCGGCAATACCAATGGCCGATAACAAGCCGCCGATCGTTGTGGGAATTAAACATACAAACAACGAAATAAACGCCGCTATGGTGATCGGCGTATTGGCATAGTCGCCGAAAGGTTTTAACGTTACGCAAACAATCACGAATATCAGAGTGAATCCTGCCAATAAAATGGTTAAGGCAATTTCATTCGGTGTTTTCTGACGTGACGCTCCCTCAACCAGCGCGATCATCTTATCCAGGAAGCTTTCGCCGGGCTGAGTTGTTACCATGACTTTTATCCTGTCGGACAATACATTGGTGCCGCCGGTAACCGATGATTTATCACCGCCAGATTCGCGGATAACCGGCGCTGACTCACCCGTAATCGCCGATTCGTCGATTGTCGCTATTCCTTCCACGATCTCGCCGTCAGTGGGGATGGTATCATTCGTTTCGCAGAGAAAGACGTCGCCCTTTTTTAACTGCGACGACAGAACCTGCTGCTCTTTGCCATTCACCAGCAAACGCGCAGGCGTTTCTTCACGTGTTTTACGCAGGCTCTCAGCCTGGGCTTTGCCGCGCGCCTCGGCAATCGCCTCGGCGAAATTGGCAAACAACACGGTTAGCAATAGCACTAAAAACACGGTGAAATTGTAAGCGAAGCTTCCCTGGCTCGTATGTGAGAAAGAGAAGATGGTTACCACCAGCATTACAACAGTACCGATCTCTACGGTAAACATCACCGGGTTGCGGAATAAGATGCGGGGATCAAGCTTGATGACAGATTGCTTTAAAGCTTCTCTCACCTGGTCGCCCTGGAACAATGTATTTTGAGTTGATTTCATGATAATTTGTAAATTGAATTTTAACAGGCATTAGATATATTAACCTCATACCATTTAATTGGCCTTTTTGCCTCACCTAAATCCTCTCCAAAGGAGAGGACTTCTAATTTTACTCTTTTAGCCCCTCTCCTTTGGAGAGTGTTGGGGTGAGGCTTATTTGATAGAAACGTGTTCGGCAATTGGACCCAAAGCCAGTGATGGAAAGAATGACAGCGCGGCCACAATAAATATCACCGCGAAGATCATCACACCAAAGGTTGCCGTATCGGTTTTAAGCGTTCCTGCCGATTCGGGGATAAATTTTTTATTGGCCAGTATTCCCGCAATGGCGACCGGGCCAATGATCGGTAAAAACCGTCCCAGGAAGATGACCAAACCGGTGCTTACGTTCCAGAAAATATTGTTGGCCGTTAGTCCTGCATAACCTGATCCGTTATTGGCCGAAGCTGAACTATACTGGTACAGCATCTCAGAAAACCCGTGAAAGCCAGGATTATTCAGCCATGCCGACGGCTTGGTGGCCCAGTTGACGTTGGGAAAATGAACCAGCACGTACGATGCGAACGCTGTACCGACCAATATTAAAAATGGATGCAGCAAGGCGATCAATGACGCGATCTTCATTTCCCGGGCTTCTATTTTTCGTCCCATAAATTCGGGCGTGCGCCCCACCATCAGGCCGGAGATAAATACTGCGATGATGATAAAGATGTAAAAGTTGAGGTAGCCCACGCCTACGCCCCCGTAAAAGGAGTTGATCATCATGTCAAACATCTGCGCCATGCCGGATACGGGCATCATGCTATCGTGCATGGAATTAACCGAACCGTTTGAAGTGACCGTAGTGGTGATCCCCCAGTAAGCCGAAGCTGCCGGGCCAAACCGCACCTCTTTGCCTTCCATTGAGCCACCGGGCTGGCTGATGCCCAAATGCGCGATGGCCGGGTTGCCATTCACCTCGGCCCTGACGGATGGAAACACCATTAGCAGGAAACCCACTGTCATCACGGTAAATATCACCCAGGCCAGTTTCCTCTTGTTAAGATAATAGCCCAGCGCAAATACCAGTGCGATAGAAATAAGTATAATACTGATATTTTCGACGATATTGGTAACGTAATTAGGGTTTTCGAACGGGTGAGCCGAGTTAACCCCAAACCAGCCGCCGCCGTTGGTACCAGCCTGTTTAATAGCGATCATGGCCGCTGCCGGTCCGCGCGAAACATGGATCGTATCGCCCTGTAACCCGATTACGGTATCTTTACCTTTATAGCTTGTTGGGGTGCCGTTAAAGGCTAAAATAATGGCGATAACGAAACTTATTGGAAGCAACAGCCTGGTGATCGACTTTACCAGATAGTCCCAGAAGTTGCCGAGCTTATCGGTTATCTTATCTTTCATGGCTTTAAACACCACCATCATAGCAGCAATACCGGTTGCCGCGCTTACAAAGTGCAGGAACATAAACACAAATAATTGCGTGTAATAGGTCGCGCCCGACTCGCCTGAGTAATCCTGCAGGTTGGTATTGGTTAAAAAGCTCAATGCCGTGTTAAAGGCCAGGTCGGGGGTTTGATTGGGATTTTTATCGGGGTTTAGCGGTAAATGTGCCTGGAAAAGCAGGCAAAAAAATGCATAAAATAACCATAGACAGTTAATAGTCAGCAAGGCCTTTAAATGCTGTTTCCAGTTCATTTCCCGGTTTGGGTCGATGCCGCTGAATTTATAGATCAGCCTTTCGAGCGGGGCCATAAAGTCGAGCCAGGTTTTTTCTCCTTTAAATACTTTGGCAATGTACTTGCCCAGCGGAATGGCGAGCGCCACCGTTGCCAGGTACATAAAAATAATGCCTATGAATTCGGTATTCATATCGTTTGAGTTTAGCGTTTGGATTAAAATTTTTCGGGTTTAAGCAGCACGTAAACCATATAAATAAATACGGCGATGGCTACAAAGAATAGTATCAACATGACGGTTAGATTTTTTCGAAATAATTAACTGTTTTAAAAAAGATCCGGAATACGACTGCGAAGCAGACGAGGTAGGCGATGGTGAGTATAGCGTCCATTTGATTTGTTATGAATAGGATTTGAAATCCCGGTTAGTGATAGAATAATTTGATCTTTAAGTACACGATGTACACCAGCGATAAGGCAAAAAGCCAGGCGAATACGATCGTTACAATTTCTTTTGAAGTGTACTTTTCTCTTGGCTTATCCATGTAGTTAAACCGTTTGAGCGGGTTTATTCCAATACAATGCCACAATTAGCAAATTGGTCAGTAACCACCTGATAAAGAATGAGTTAAAGAGCACAGAAAAAAAAGCTAAATGAAAGGGAACGCAAAATGCGCTATCAAAATGATAGGGTTTTATCAAAACGTTTAAGTACTTTCCTCTGGAGTCCCCTTGAATATCCCGCACCTGTGCATAGCCGCTTCTTTAAGAGCACTGAACCGATGTCCAGGTTAAAATACCAGAAAGTGAGCAGCGTTGAAAGCGCCGATTAGCTGTTTTAATCCATCGACGAATTCAGGATATAGATAGGTGTGGAATAATAGTCTCCACCTCATTGCCGGGAATGGTCGCGGTGTTGAATTGATGACGCGCCGGAGAGCCTCCTGACGAAGCGACCGATAGTTAATCCCTGCACAAGAATTGAAAAAACAACAACGATATAAGTGATAAGTACAAATTCGTTTTTGTGCATGGCGGGGGATAATGATAATGCAAGCGCAACAGAGAGTCCGCCCCTTAAACCGCCCCAGGTAAGTATAGCAATTGCATTTTTTTCGAAAGTGATACGAAACCGGAGAAAGTAGACAGGCAGGAAAACCGATATCCAGCGGGCTATTAATACAACCAGAATGATGATAAGTCCGATGACGATAACTACGGGGTAAATTTGGATGATGAGCATCTCGAGCCCGATCAGCAGGAATAGCACCGCGTTTAGCACGTCATCGATGAGTCCCCAAAATTTATTCAGATAGTCACGTGTTGTTTCCGACATTGCCTCGCCCTTAATCTTATTACCGGTTATAATTCCGGCAACAACCATCGCCAGTGGTCCTGAGATATGCAGGTATCCGGCAACCGAATATCCGCCTAAAACAATGGCAAGGGTTATTAAAATCTCTACAGAATAATTATCAATTGTGCGCAGGGTCAGGAAACCGGCATAGCCCAAAATAGCGCCGAATAGCAAGCCCCCCACCGCCTGCTGTGCAAACAGGGTTAGCATATTAGCTACATCGAAGTTTTGTGTACCGTTTTTTGCCGCTTCGGCAATACTGATGAACAGCACTACGGCAACGCCATCATTGAATAACGATTCGCCCGAAATTTTCAACTCAAGGGAATGCGGAATCTTAGCTGTTTTTAATATAGCCATAACCGCAATAGGGTCGGTAGGTGAGATCACAGCGCCAAATAAAAGGCAATAAATAAATTCGATATGAGCATGAAAAAGCCAAAAGAGGCACCAGGATAGAGTGCCTACGAGCAACGTGGATATGATGGTGCCAATGGTGGAAAGAATAATGATGAACCAGCCTTCTTTTACCAGGCCATTTGCGTCAATATGAATGGCGCCGGCAAAAAGCAGCAGGCTAAGCATAAAATTCATAAGCGCCTTTCGAAAATCGATCGCTGCGACAAGAGGTGCCACTTTTTGCATTAGCACGGGCACAAACTCACCTACGATTGCCAGCACAAAAGAAAATAATAAGGCAAGCACCAGGATGCCGATGGTCGATGGCCATTTTATCCACCTATGATTTACGTAACCAAAAATCGCCGCTAATACGATTGTTGCCGACAGGATTTCATTGATGCTCATGTTATATGATATATCATGCAGTTTGCCTTAAATATATAAAAAAATGGAGTTGTGCACTAAAACGCACTCCGTTTGGTGAAGTTGCTTTAGGTTTGCCTGCGGTCATTCCAACCCGTATTCTTTCAATTTCCGGTACAATGTTGCTACGCCGATATTGAGCAGCCGGGCCGCTTCGGCGCGATTGCCGTGGGTATGGTTGAGCACACGCTGAACATGCGTTTTTTCCATCACTGAAAGGTCGAAAGCGGAAAGCGAACCACCAGCTTTTTGCGGCTGTGCGCCCTGCAATTCATAGGGTAGCAGAGTTTCGTCCAGTATATTATCGTCGGCTAATATCACAGCGCGTTCTATAATATTCTTTAGCTCACGAATATTACCGGGCCAGTTATACGCTTCCAGCTTTTCGACGAATTTGTCCGTCAGTCCGGTGAATTGCTTCTTCACCTTCAGGCTAAAATAATTCATAAAGTGCCCGGCCAGCGGCTTAATATCTTTTTTACGGTCGCGCAGTGTCGGCAGCGTAATCTGGAACACCGATAACCGGTAATAAAGATCCGACCTGAACCCTTCATTGCTCACTTCTTCCTGCAGGTTACGGTTGGTGGCTGCCAATATGCGCACGTTTACCTGGGTCGGTTTGGTATCGCCGATTTTTAAAAATTGCTGCGACTCCAGTACCCGCAATAACTTGGCCTGCAAATCATGATCCAATTCACCTATTTCGTCCAAAAAAATGGTGCCGCCGTTGGCTTCCTCAAAAAGCCCCTTTTTATCTTTTCCCGCGCCTGTAAACGAGCCGGCCTTATGCCCAAAAAGTTCACTTTCCAGCAATTCCTTGGTGAAAGCGCTACAGTTTACCGCTACAAAAGCTTTGGCATGCCTGGGGCTCGCCTGGTGTATAGCTTCGGCGAACAGCTCCTTGCCAGTGCCTGTCTCGCCCAAAAGCAAAACGGTCGTATCCGTTAAAGCCACCTTTTGCGCCAGCTTGATCACATCTGTAATCGCCGCAGATTTACCGATAAGCCGGTCGAAACCAAATTTATCATTCAGTTTTTGCTCCAGCTCAAAAACCCTGTGCTGCAGTAGTGCCTTATCCATCGCTTTACTAACCAGCGGTATGATCTTTTCGTTGTCGTCGCCCTTCGTTATATAATCAAACGCACCCGACTTGATGGCTCTAACCCCGTCGTTAATGGTGCCGAAGGCTGTCAATACAATGATCTCGGTAGCCGGCCAGCCTGCTTTTATTTGCATGGTCAGCTCTATACCGTTCATATCCGGCAGCTTAACGTCGCTGATCACCACGGGAATAGCCTCATGCTGTAATATTTTCAAGCCTTCCTTAGCAGTTGAGGCAACAAGCACTTCATATCCCTCTAATTGCAGGATACGGGCAAGCAGGCTGCGTAGCCGCTCTTCGTCATCAATAATTAACAGGCTGTGATTATGCATTTAAAACTGTATTGTCGGGATCCGGCATATAATCATACACCTAACCCCCTTGTTAATGATGTAATATATCCGCCCGTTTTAAGGAAATATTGCTTACCGGCTTAACCACCAGCGGGATTTTCTCGATACGCGTTTCGCTGGTGTCCAGCCCAAACGCCTGCGCTTCGGTTTGCGCCAGCTTTTTTATCGCAAAATAACTGTTCAAAATAAATCCTTCTTTAATGCTGAATTCGTTATTGTACGACAGGAACTTTTCGATAATGACGAATTGAAAATCGGCGGCCAGGTTGAATTTTCGCAACGATTCGTACCGGCTCAGGATGTCCAGTTCGTTGCGCGTTACCATATCTTCAACAACCTTTCTGAATAGTACGTTTACCCGCGGTTGAATGCGGAAGCCCAGACGAAATTCGACGCGGATAATTTTGTTATCATCAATTTCGTCCACTGTATATTCCATCGTGTATGGGTCGTCCGTCCGCTCGATATGCAGAAACCAATATACATCTGCGCGTTTCGGCTTCCGGCTCAGGATGGAGTACATGATCTTTTGCTCAATTTGCTTGCTGTTATTTGCTTTGGTGAGATAAATAAGATGGGTGGCGTACTTGGATACGCCGTGGTCTGCACTAAGCTCCCTGAGCAACGGGATCTGATCCTTCAGGTCGATGAAATGCAGGAACCGGTTGCTGATCTTGCGGGCCTTGAACCAGATATACATCGTAAATATCAATCCGAACTCGAACACCAGGAAGAAAAGCCTCTTCAATATTTTCGGCGAATTTGATATAAAGAACGACGACTCGGAAGTGACGAAAACACATAGGATGAGGACGACCACCCACAATGGCCAATGCCTTTTTAAACGCATATAATAAAACATCAGCAATGTAGTCATCAGCATGGCTATCGTAATGGAAAAGCCGTAAGCGGCCGTCATCGCTTCGGATGTCCGGAAATACAGCACCACCAAAATACAACCCAGGCACAATACCCAATTGATTGCAGGGATATAGATTTGCCCGCGGATATTTGACGGGTATTTAACCGCGATACGTGGCCACAGGTTCATGCTGATGGCCTCGTTGATCAAAGTGAACGATCCGCTGATAAGCGCCTGACTGGCTATAATGGTGGCAAATGTGGCGACAATGACGCTAGGGATGATAAAGCCGTGGGGCACTATGGAGTAAAAAGGGTTGACGGCATCAAAATTTGTTTTAAGCGGTTGTGTCAGCACCCACGCGCCTTGCCCCAAATAATTAAGCAATAAAGCAGTCTTTACAAATATCCATGTCACCTGGATGTTTTTGCGCCCGCAATGCCCCAGGTCGGAGTAAAGCGCCTCAGCGCCCGTAGTACACAAAAATACCGCCCCCAACAGCCAAAACCCGCGCGGATGATGAATCAGCATGCTTATGCCGTAATAGGGGTTCAACGCTTTAAGAACCGATGGGTAATGCACGATCTGCAAAGCGCCCAGCGTCCCTATCATAACAAACCACACCATCATTATTGGCCCGAAAGAGCCGCCGACGACCTTGGTGCCAAACTGCTGAAAAACAAAAAGCAAAAAAATAATACCTATTACAATTAGGATAATAAGCCTGCTCCCGGGTATCATCATCGTTGAAAGCGATTTTACCTGCCCCAACCCTTCAATAGCCGAGGCAACGGATATAGGCGGAGTAATGATCCCATCGGCGAGCAAGGTGCCCGCGCCGATAATTGCCGGGATAGCCAGCCACTTTCCGTACCGCCTTACCAGCGCGTATAGTGAAAATATACCGCCCTCGCCATGATTATCTGCCTGTAGTGTAATAAATATGTATTTAAAGGTAGTTTGCAGGGTGAGTGTCCAAAAAATGCAGGAGATGCAGCCGAAAACAAAGGGTATATCCGATGCGCCGCCTTCGTGCAGTAAAGTTTGAAAAACGTACAGCGGCGATGTACCGATATCACCGAATATAATTCCGAGGGTGATAAGCATTCCGGCCGCTGAAAGCTTTTTTAGATGGGTGTTCATTATAATAGTTGGGTTGGATTGATAAGGTGGTGTCGTATGGAAAACATTTTTATAAAGTATATACTTTCGTCACTGCGTCGCGGAAAGCGAACACAATGCCAGTCCGGCTTGATTCCGCGGTAGTACGCTGAACTTCAATTCATTAGTAAAATAAATATGAAAAAAAACAGTTTACGACCGTATCATTTTGATAGGGTATTTTCCAAAGTGGGTGGATACTGTTGAAATGAGCCTGCCGGATAGGATTTTACTCCAGGTGATATTCTTCTATTTTACGGTAAAGTGTGGTTACGCCGATATCGAGCAAATGCGCGGCTTCGGTTTTATTACCTTTTGTATAATGCAACACTTTTTGAATATGGTTTTTTTCGATCGTTGCCAAACTGAATGGCGTTTGTGAGCTGTCCTGGTCAATATAGAAATCGAGTGGCAGCATATCAGCTTTTAAAGACTCTCCTTCACACAGGATAACTGCGCGTTCTATAACATTTTTAAGCTCACGCACGTTGCCCTTCCATTGGTGATTTTCGAGCAAGCGAATAAAATCCGGCTCCATTTGATCGATCTTCCGGTTGGTTTTGGCAGCGAATTCCTTTAGATAATGGAGGGCAAATAGCTTTATGTCTTCTTTACGTTCATTTAACGAAGGCAAAACGATCTGGAATACAGAGAGCCGGTAAAACAGGTCGGCCCTGAAAAGGCCTTTCCCGATACTATCGTCCAGGTTTTTATTGGTAGCAGCGATGATGCGGACATTGGTTCTTAACGTCTTTGTATCGCCCACTTTAATAAATTCGCCCGTTTCAATTACCCGCAACAAGTTGGCCTGCAGCTCAATGTTCATTTCCCCGATCTCGTCCAGGAAGAGCGTACCGCCGTTGGCTTCTTCAAACAACCCCTTTTTATCCTTCATCGCGCCGGTAAACGCACCGGCGGTATGGCCAAACAACTCGCTTTCCAGCAATTCTTTTCCAAACGAACTGCAATTGACTGCTACAAAATTTTGATTTTTCCGGGGGCCGTTGTGATGTATAGCCTGCGCGAACACTTCCTTTCCGGTGCCGGTTTCGCCAAGCAGCAGGACGGTAGTATCGGTATCGGAAACCTTTTTCGCCAGCCCGATGGCGTATTTTATTGGCTTTGTACCGCCAATGATAACATCAAAACTAAATTGACGGTGTATTTTATTTTCCAGCCGATAAAGCTTTAGTTGCAGCAAAGCTTTATCCATTGCCCGGGCGATCAGCGGTAATATGCGGTCGTTATCATCGCCTTTGGTAATATAATCAAATGCGCCATTTTTTATGGCAGCCACCCCGTCTTGTATTGTTCCAAAAGCGGTCAGGTTTATTACTTCGGCATATGGTTTTTTTTCTTTAATACTTTTAACCAGCTCAACGCCGTTTACATCCGGCAGCTTCACATCGCTTATCACAACGTGTATATCCTCGGCCGACAATACCTTTAAACCTTCCCTGCCGGTATGCGACTGCCAAACATGATAACCCTCCAGCTCAATAATACGGGCCAGCAAGCCGCTCAGCTTTTTTTCATCATCAATGATCAGGATGTTGTTTTGCATCTGTTGCCCTGCATAATAAAATGTTAAAAGTATGAGTTTAGGTTATAATTCTTTGCACCATTTCAAGTGTATGTGTGGCAATATTTAATAATTCCTGCCACTTAAATCAAGTGTAGCAAATATTTAACTATTTAGCTGCAAGGTTTATACGTTTATCAGCCGGCATGGTTTAATTTTTTAAGAAACAGCTATTCTCTTTTAACCCTGGTCATTAGCTCCATGATCGTTAAAAAATGTTAAATCAAACTTTTAGCCTGCTGCACGGGTTTATTTCATGTAAAGTTCAGAAACCGGATGTAATATTGTGCTCCGGGAATATAGTTTCGATACAAAATTCGTTCAATTGCAAATGGTCATACCCGAATTACAGGTAATAAAAAAAAGCTGCAAGCTGATGGGCAACCGTTTTGAGCTTACGGTGGTTGCTGATGACGAAAAATTTGCAAATGATTCCATCGAAGCGGGGATCGGGGAAATTAAACGCATTGAAAAGCTGCTCACTACGTTTGCCGACGACAGCGAAACCAACTTAGTGAACCGGAATGCCGGGATAAAGCCGGTGGCCGTTAGCCGGGAAACATTTAACCTGGTGCAGCGTTCCATTAAAATATCCGAGGTTACCCAGGGGGCGTTTGACATCACCTACGGATCCATTGATAAACGCTTATGGAATTTCGATGTGAATATGACCTCATTGCCCGACAGGGATACCGCGAAACAAATGGTGCGGTTGATAAATTATAAAAATGTCGTGCTGGACGAGCAGGAATGCACGATTTTTTTACGCGAAGAAGGGATGCGTATGGGTTTTGGCGGGATCGGCAAGGGGTACGCCGCCGACCGCGCTAAAATGGTGATGAAGCAAATGGGCGTGGAAAGCGGCGTCGTGAATGCTTCGGGCGATTTATCAGCCTGGGGCCTTCAGCCTGATGGCCGGCCATGGACGGTGGGCATCGTGAACCCCGACGCAAAACACGAGATATTTTCTTATATGGAAATAAGCGATTTGGCCGTAGCAACATCGGGTAACTATGAGAAATTCGTTATGATCGGCGGTAAAAAGTATTCGCATACCATTAATCCGCGCACCGGTTTACCGGTAACCGGCATCAAAAGTGTTACCATCATCACTACCCACGCAGAAATTGCCGACGCTATGGCAACGCCGGTAATGATCATGGGCATTTCGACAGGGCTCGACCTGGTTAACCAGATGAACGGTATTGAAGCAATTATCATTGATGATGACAATAAACTATACACTTCAAAAAATATAAATATCAGGTAAATGAAAATGATTAAACAATTCATAAAAATATCGGGGTGCCTGCTGGTTGCCGCAACGGCGACTTCATGTGCTCATTTAAAAGAATATCAAAAAAGCAGGCTAAATGATTCAGAAATGGTATTGAGCAACCGAAAGGTGGAAAGGAACGAGTTGAATTTTCAGTCTTATCTCGAAGGTGCATCCGGCGCAAACGCCGGTAAGACGGGGGGTGGCTGCGGCTGCAATTAATCGCTGGATCGATGTTATATCAACTATGAAAAAAATTTATTTATCCGTTATCGGATTTTCTATCATATGCCGCCTGGGCGCTCACGCACAAACAAAGCAGGATACAACGCGCAATAACCATCCGTTTGCCGTATATACGCCAGGTTCGGGCGATAGCACGGGTTACCAGTCGAGGGCGCTGCGGGTGGACGAAGTGGACCTGTTTTCGAGCTATTATAACCAAAATGGCGATCATTCCGCAGTGACCGGCGGTATCGGCACTCAAAAAGTAACCGATTTTTCAAGCGGGTTAGACCTGCACCTCGTTTGGCTCAACCAGGCTTATAATAAAAATACACTGTCGGTAGGATTGGGTTACGATCACCATAGTTCCGCATCGTCGGCGTATGTTGCTTTAAATGGCGGCGGCAAACCTGGCGGCGACCGCATTTATCCATCGCTGGACTGGACGGTTGAAAACGCCCAAAAAGGAACAAGTTTTGGCGTTGGCGCTTATTATTCGGGAGAATACAATTATAAATCGAAAGGCGCCGACCTGCACTGGTCGGTAAAAACCAAGGACAGGAGTGGTGAGTTCGGCGTAAAGCTGCAAGGTTATTTTGACCAGGTGACAATGATATTGCCCTCGGAATTTATACACCAACCGGTAGCGCAGCAACAGGGAACCATGATCATTACAACCGCAAGCGGTAATACCGAAGTGGTAGGCACCAACGGACAGGTTATTTCCAGCACAAAAAACAGCCTGCCAACCAGCCCGCGCACCACGCTTACCGCCGCGTTTTCTTATTCGCAGATGATCAATTCGAGATTACAGATCATGCTCCTGGGCGATGTAGTAGCCCAAAGCGGCTATTTAGGCCTTCCGTTTCACCGGGTATACGCTCCATATCTTCAAACGCCGAACAAAGACACGATCGAAAAATTGCCATCGTCCCGTTTTAAGCTTCCGATAGGCGTCCGGGCCAATTATTTCCTGGGCGATAATATCATCCTGCGGTCGTATTATCGCTATTATACTGACGATTGGGGTATCCGCTCCAATACGGCAAGCCTCGAAGTGGCCTATAAAATTACGCCGTTCTTTTCGATCTCGCCATTTTACAGGTATTACGATCAGTCAGCTGCCAAATATTTTGCACCTTATAATGCGCACACGGCAGCCGATATTTATTATACCAGCAACTACGAGGATGCAAAATTCCAAGCCAATTACTTTGGGGTGGGGTTCAGGATCGCGCCCCCGAATGGCGTTTTCGGGTGGCAAAACCTGCATGACCTGGAAATACGTTATGGCCATTATTCACAAACCACCGACTTAGTTTCGGACGTGATTTCGGTTAACTTAGGGTTTAAGTAGGGGGTTTTAAATTGACGCGCCGCACGAGGCAACTTAGCAAGTGCTTTAATGGTATTGCATTTTTTTCCCCGATAACTGTTGCGTTTTTCCCCCGTCATTTTCCAGTTTGTTTATTTAATTATAGCTAGAATGCTTAATTGAGGCTATAATTCGTATTTTTTCAGCCGGGAACGATATTTGTCTGGTTACAGGTATTAAACGCTGAAAATTTAAATTATATGAATACATTAGTTTGGGCAGGAATAGCAATACAGGCGGTACCGGTTTTCTTTATCATCAGGACAAGTATTTCGATGATGAAAACCAGGTAATAACACTTACTTCAGAATTTAATGGTGATTTGATAAACGATAGCTCCCGCCCCGGCGGGAGTTTTTTTGTGGCCATAAAAAAGCCACCGGGTTCCGGGTGGCTTTTCATAATTACTAAACAATATCTGCTAAATCAGTTATTTTTCAGGCCGAGCTTATGATCGGTAAAATCCAGCATATATTCGTTGCCAAGGAAAAATTCAAGGCTGATAATTGATACATGCGTACCAGACGTGGATGGATTTTCGATATACGTAAGATTATCAGCCGCGCTGGTGGTATACGAATAATTAAAACCGGATGTGGTTGCTGCCACCGAAACGGCCGTGTTCGTTGGCAATAATGTTGTAGTTGTGGCGCCGGTGGGATCCTCGATATAACTGTAAGGCTCGGTGCCCGTGTCAAATATAACGTATGTCGAAAAATTTTTGGTGCTGTATGTTAGATTAGCAGGTATGATAGGTGCATAGCCGTCGGAGGAATTAAAGGTCAGCGGGATCATGGTAAATGAAGACTCGTCCGACGTAGTTAATCCAAGCGTAAGCGCGTTGGCCACATAATTGCCGTTCAGCGAAAAGTTATTGGCGTTTAACTGCGCCATTTTGAAACCCCGTTTTAAGCCCGTTCCCGGGTCATAGTAACTAAACGGGCTTGTAATGTGGCCTCCGTTTGAAAAACTGATATCATATTCCTCCGATACGCCAAAGGTGTCAAACTCATGCGCCGGGTAATTAACGCCTTTGGAACTAACCGCTTTATAATATATAAAAAATGGTAGCCGCTTAACCACGATATTGCCATTCTGGTCGCCTATGGTAACGGGCGCATAAGCCAGGTTGCCATATACTTTGTCAAAATTCACTGCATCTGCGCCATATTCAATGGTAGAGGTTTGGCTGGTGATCGTGATCCCGTTAACCACGGTCGAATCTCCTGTAAAAGTAAAACCCGAACTGGTGATCATTGACGCGGGCAGCAAGCCGCTGGCATCCACAACCATTCCGCCCGATCCGGTGTCAAAGATCAGGTCATAATTTACCGACTGGCTCCCGACTTTCGAAACCACCGCGATCAATTCTTTATAGATCGACGAATCGGCCTCATACAGTCCAAGCTGCTTGGGCGTAGCCGTAACCGTTGTGGATGTGGTCCCTTTAATCGCGGGCGGATCTTTTTTACACGACGCCATCGCGAACACTAAAAATAACGCCGAAAGGACCGGCCAGTATTTAACAAAGTATGCTCTTCTCATTTAATCAACAGTTATACAACTTGAATTAACATCAAATTTTTTAATTTATTATTCTATTGTTGGTGGCTTTATTAAACTGACATAAAGCTGACTTATTGAAATCGAATTGTCTAAATACAAACTTATTTTTTTGCTTATTGTTATCCTTTGCCTTAATTATTTCGGCCTGTCACAGCTTCAATTTCAATTCCGGCTTAAAAAAACCGCTCAATAAAGGTACGAAAAAGCCTATATATCGGGAATACGTAACCGGCGCGCCAATCGTTGCCATATATGGCTATGTGTTGAACTGTTTTCAAATTTTTTATCTTAAATAAAAATATTCCTGAAACCATAATAACCAGGCTTTGTTAACTAATAGCGCTAAACCCGCACATCGACAATATTTAAACTCGATTTGATACATGGATCAGGACGTCATTGAAAAGAAACCGCAAAAGCAGGATCGCCAGCCGGGGATTGAGGCTGAAATGGATCCGAAACCCGAATACATAAAAAAAAGTTATAAGGCGTCGGGCAAACTAACCGGCAAAACGGCGCTGATAACGGGCGGCGATAGCGGTATCGGGCGCGCTGTATGTGTACACTATGCAAAGGAGGGCGCAGATATAGGCATCGTTTACCTGGACGAAGATGTTGATGCCAATGAAACAAAAAAGCTGGTTGAAGCCGAGGGCCGCAAATGTTTATTGTACAAAGGAGACGTAAAAGATGCGCAGTTTTGCAAGCGTACCGTTGAGGATATGGTGGCCCGGTTAGGAAGGTTGAACATAATGGTTAATAATGCCGGGATGCAATTTCCCAAAAAAGAGGCCGAAGCAATAACGGAAGAGCAGCTTGACCTTACCTTCAGGACAAATATTTTCGCCTACTTTTATTTTGCGGAGGCGGCTTTGGAGCACCTTAGGGAGGGGGATTGCATAATTAATACCACATCGGTAACCGCATACAGGTCTTCTCCCCATCTTATCGATTATTCCTCAACAAAAGGCGCCATAACCAGCTTTACGCGTTCGCTGGCCACTAACCTGGCGAAAAAGAAAATACGGGTAAACGGCGTAGCGCCCGGGCCTGTTTGGACGCCCCTGATCGTGTCGACGTTTGAAGAAGAGAAGATAAAAAAATTTGGCAGCGAAACGGCTATGCAACGTGCGGGCCAGCCATCGGAGCTGGGCCCTGCTTATGTATTCCTGGCCTCTGACGACGCTTCGTTTATTACCGGCCAGGTAATTCATGTTAACGGAGGAGAAGTAGTAAATGGGTAAATAAAGGTTATAACAACAAAGCGCAGTTGGCTGAAAATACCAGGCTATGGATGTTGATATCCGCAAGATCATATTAAAAGATGATGGCACGTTTCCTAATAGTAAGCTGCCGGCTCTACTTTATAAGGGCGCCCTTAAAATTCCTTTTTTGTTGCCGGCCACATATGTAAGGAACCTGTTTGACAAGAACAATTGGTGCAACGCGTGGGATTTCGGGATATTTGAATATCATCATTATCACAGCACCACGCACGAAGTTTTAGGCGTTTACAGCGGTAAAACAACCCTGCAGCTTGGCGGCGATGATGGCGTTACCATTACGCTTGAAAAAGGCGACGTGCTGGTCATTCCAGCCGGTGTTGCGCATAAAAATTTAGGAAAGGAAGATGATGTGGGCTGCGTTGGCGCATATCCCGATGGAAGGGAGTACGATATGAATTATGGAAGGCCCGGCGAACGTCCGCGTACGGATGATAACATAGCGGCTGTTCCCCTGCCCGCCACCGACCCGGTGGCTGGTGTTGGGGGTTTAACGGAGATTTGGACAGCAGGCGCTGACGAATAGATCAAGCCATCTTTTCAAAGGAATATTTTCCTTTAATATTTTTATTAAGATAAATCCCTTTCGCGCCCGAAGTTTTCATCAGCTCATATTCTTCCCGGGTACATTTTTATAATTATATATGCTGCCGGAAACATAAGTTACGCTTAGCGTTTGCGTTTCATGGTCATATTTCATCGATGAAATTACGGTTGACGGCATGTTTGCTTCCTTTCAGCGTCAGGTGTTAAATATGCTCTGCGCTTTTTTTATCGTTTTCTCCAGGTCGATACCCTTATCCAACACGCCTTTAAACAGGTCGCCCTCCGCCTTTAACCGGCTGATCGAATTAAATATCGTGAAATGCTTCATCGTCAGACCCGGTTTTACTTCATCCCAATGCAGCGGCATGGAAACTGTGGCTCCGATTTTAGGTCTCAACGAATAAGGCCCGGCTATGGTCGCCCCGGGACGGTTCTGTAAAAAATCAAGATACATCTTACCATTCCGCTTAGCCACCATTCTTTCCAGGCTGGTGTAATCCGGGATTTGTTTATGAACGATATTGACGATGATCCTGGCGAACATTTGCGACTGGTCGTAATCATATTTGGCGCCGAGGGGGATATAAATATGCATGCCGGTAGATCCCGATGTTTTGCAATAGCAAGGAACATTGATGGCGTCCAAAACCTTCTTCACCTCTTGCGCAGCTTCTATAACCTGGTCGAAGGTATTCCTATCCGGATCAAGATCGATCACGCAATAATCGGGGTTATCCGGCGACTGCACGCGGCTAAACCAGGGGTTCATTTCAATGCAGCCCAACGACGCCATCCATAGCAGGCTGGCTTCATCCGTGCCCACCAGGTATTCTTTATGTTCACCATCACTGGTCGTATAGGGAAAGGTTTTTACCCAATCGGGTGCTTTGCCTTTTACATCCTTCTGGTAAAAGCTGGGGCCGTGTATACCACCCGGAAAACGGTTTAGCGACATCGGCCTGTCTTTAAGGTAAGGCATTATAAATTCGCCTACCTGGTAGTAATAGTTAAACATGTCACGCTTGGTCACTTTATCTTCGGGCCAGTACACTTTGCTCAGGTTGGTGAATTTCAGATCGTGGCCGCATACTTTGCGCACCTGCGTTTCATCTTTTGGATTTAGCAGAGTTTTTCTTTCTTTATCCTTTGCGGGACTGATCGCGGCGGCATGCGTATCCTGGCGGGGCTCTTCCGGTGCTTCCACGGCTTCAGCGGTGTCCACAGGTGTTTCCCGTACAACGTCTTTGGCTTTTTTATCGATCCGCATTCCCTGGAACGATGGGTGCCGGAACACACCGTCGCTGGTAACTTCACCGTAAGCAACTTCGCAAACCAGCTCAGGCTTAAGCCATGTGGCCTTCGCCTTAGGAGGGTTCGGCCGGAAGCGTGACGGCTTATTGACATCCGGGATAATATCAAAAGGGCTTTTATCGGTGATCAGCGGCTTAAACTGCGCCATCATTTCTTTTTGTACCTTATCCGAAAACCCGGTACCCACCTTGCCGACATATTGCAGCGCGCCGTTTTCGTACACACCCAATAACAGTGAGCTGAATTGCTTGGATGTATCTTCATTTTTTGTATAGCCGCCTATAATAACCTCCTGCCGCTTGTGAACTTTAATTTTGAGCCACTCTTTCGAGCGCAGGTCGGGCGAATATGTACTGTCGGCCTTTTTTGCGATGATACCTTCAAGGCCCATTCTTTCGGCGGCATTGAAAAAGTCCACGCCGCTTGCATTAAAAACTTTGCTTAACCTTACGCGGTCGTCATTGGTCGGCAGTATCTCTTTCAATATAGCCTGCCGTTCATTCAGCGGCAAACCCATCAGGTTTTTACCATCATACCAAAGCAGGTCGAAAACATAATACACCAGGTCGCCGTCGGCCTCGCTGCGCCAGTTTTGCAGGTCGCCAAAGTTAGAAACCCCTTTTTCGTTAAGTACAATGATCTCGCCGTCCACAACGGCGTTGATATCCCATTTTTCAAGGATGCGGTGTATGGGGTAAAATTTCTCGTTAAACGTTTTATTATTCCTGGAAAGCAGGTTCGCCTCGCCTTTATTGATAAACCCCAGCGCCCGGTACCCATCCCACTTAACCTCGTACAGCCAGTTCGGATCGTCGAACGGTTCATCTACAAGCGTGGCGAGCATGGGTTTAATGCCCGCAGGAAACCTTGACTTTGGCGCACCCTTTAATACCGCTGAAACATGGATATCTTTAGCCTCTCCGGTTTCTTCAGTGGGCTCCGCTGCCACTTTTTTTTTAACAGGCCTTTTGGATCTTCCGATAGATTGTGCCCGTCCGGACTGCCAGACCTTGTCGCTGGTTTTTTCCATGTCCGCGATGGTTTTCCCTGAAACAACTGACTTATCCTGTTTGGTAATATCTTTTGCAGATGCATATTCGTCGTTATGTTTTATAAGCAGCCAGGAGTTGTCGCCCATGCCATTTGTTTTTACAAGAGCAAATTCACCCTCAAGTTTTTCGCCATGGAGCTTTATTTTTAGCGAACCCGAGTGCAGTTGTTTTAGCAGGTGCTTTTCCTGCTCACGTTTTCCTTTGATATCTTCGATCGGTTCATAAGTACCTTCATCCCAAACGATCACCGTACCGCCGCCATACTGGCCTTGCGGGATGATACCTTCAAAAGTGCGGTAATCAAACGGGTGATCTTCCACCATCATCGCGAGTCTTTTAACCTTCGGGTCAGTGGAAGGCCCTTTGGGCACGGCCCAGCTTTTTAGCACGCCATCCATTTCGAGCCTGAAATCATAGTGCAGGTGCGAGGCATCGTGTTTTTGGATCACAAATAACAACTGGTCCTTATCCTTGCTTTTCCCCGATTTGGGTTCGGAAGTTTTGGTAAAGTCCCGCTTGGCGGCATAGGTTTCCAGGCTCATTGGCTTATTTTTTTATATGTTTTTTCACGGCCTCGGCAGACGTGCCGGCGGCGTCTACCGCTTTCCTTAATTCCTCGGAGCTTATACCTAGTGTTTTTGTCCAGTACTCCACTTCATAGTTTTCATGAATGTTGATGCGGTCCCGGTCGGGGCTGCCAACGTTGCTTTTATTATCCATAATATTTAAATTTTAATATAATCTATTAACAGATAATTGAAAAAATGGTTTACATGATGATCCGAAACGTGAGGTTAACGCGCGGCTTCATCGGCTGGGTTGATTTGGCAATTCGGTGGTGCCATAAGCTTTGCAGATCGCCTTTCATCAATAGCACAGAGCCATTTTCGAGAATTACCGAGTGCTTGCGTTTATGATCCGCTTTTTGCCGTACGTCAAACCGGCGGTCCTGCCCAAAGCTCACAGAGGCGATCGTCGGCTTAAAGCCCAACTCATACTCATCGTCGCTATGCCATGCTACCGAGTCGTTGCCGTCGCGGTAATAATTCAGCAGCGTGCTGTTAAATTCCATCCCGGCTATCGGCTCCACCCTGGCTTTAATATCGAACAACGCCTTTGTCCAGGGCAAGGGATTATATTTATTCCCCGAAAATTCATAACTTTTGTTTTGATCGCCATACCATGCAGTAAGGCGCGGTGTTTTGATCGCCTTGCCATACATTTGCACGATCTCCTGTTTCCAGGGAGTATGGCCGATTAAACCCGTTAAAAAATTACCACTTTCTGCAGGACTGAATACACCGGGTGTATAAACCAGCAGATCAGCAGGCAGATCTTTTCCGTTGACAGAATCTTCAAAAAAACTTAATTGCTCCACTTTTCTGATAACCGACATCACTTGAAATTGATTTGTTTTACCTTTAATATTTCAACCTGTAACATTTCTTGTTGGTTTAATGGTTTTTCATAATAGCTTTACATGTTATTGCTTAAAACCCGGATATGGGGCTGACCAAGATTTTCAACAGGACTGCGAATCACATTGCCTGGTTAAACGGAGCGCAGTTTGATCCTTTAACCGAACATATGGCGGATGTGTGGAGGGTTAACATTAACCTCGCATTGGTCAGGCTCGCCGACTTTAAGATGACATTGCGCGCCAATGAAATTGCCCGGGCCAACCGTTATGTCCAGCCTAAGGACAGCAACCGCTTTATTGTCGGACGCGGCGCGCTCAGGCATATTTTGGGTATGTATTTATCGCGTCCTCCTGCAAGCATCGAGCTGGGTGAAGGTACCAATAAGAAGCCGCGTATCCTCCAGCCTACCGATACCGGCATATACTACAATGTATCGCATTCCGGCGATTGGATATTGATAGCTGTTGCCCGGTCGGAGATCGGCGTCGACATAGAATTTATGAACCCGGTTTTTGATTTTAAGGACGTAATGCCGGACATTTTTATACCCGGTGAAGTTGCCTTTGTCAACGAGCTCAACCCGGTTGAACGTTTTTTTACGCTATGGACCCGGAAAGAGGCATTGGTTAAGGCCACAGGCCGGGGTCTGGATGAAAATTTTATGTCAATACCTGCCCTTGAAGGCGAACACCTTATCGAGGGGGATGCGCCCCCGGTTGGCGATTGGCAGGTTACCAGTTTTGATTTGGATCAAAATCATGTAGCCAGCCTCGCCTGCAACCTCGCCATAGACGAAACCCGCTTTTGGAATATCGATTTTAATAAGGCCCGTTAGAAAATTACCTTAATCTCTATAATACTTACGCTCCCAATTTTAAATAGAGTAAAGCAGCAATGGCGCCACCGGCAATCGGTCCAAGAACCGGTATCCAGGCATACTGCCAGTCGCTTGTTCCCTTGCTTTTTATGGGGAAAAGCGAGTGAATGATTCGCGGTCCAAGGTCGCGGGCGGGGTTAATAGCGTAACCCGTTGTCCCGCCAAGGGAAAGCCCGATCGCCCAAATCAATAGTGCAACGGGCAGTGCGCCAACCGAGCCGAGACCTATTGGTGTTTTGGTCGGCGTAATCTGGCCGCCGGCAATATAAAAAACGGTAAATACCAATACAAATGCGCCGATAATCTCGCTTGCTATATTGGATATATAGTTGCGGATGGCTGGACCGGTACAAAACACGGCAAGCACCGCATCGGGCTTATTGGTGCGATGAAAGTGATCATAATACATTAACCACACCAAAATGGCACCTATGAAAGCGCCGAGCATTTGCGCAGCTATATAGGGAAGCACGCTTGCCCATGCAAATTTCCCCGCAATAGCCAGCCCGAGCGTAACCGCAGGATTTAAATGCGCGCCGCTGTAGGGTGCCGCAACTACCACCCCGACAAACACCGCAAAGCCCCATCCCGCCGTAATCACTATCCAGCCGCTGTTGTTGCCCTTCGTATCATTTAACAGCACATTGGCAACCACGCCGTCGCCCAAAAGTATCAGTAACATGGTGCCGATCAATTCGGCCATAAATGGTGACATAGTTTTTTATTTTAAGGTTAGCATTTGATTAGTCCTAAGTTTAAATCTTTAGTCCGCAGAGTTTTATTAATTTCAGTCATTCTCTTTGGCTTTACAGCACACTGTTCGTTTAAGACTCAGAAGCCCAGCTTTGCGCCGCCCTGACGGCTCTTTTCCACCCCGCCATAGCGGCTTGTATTTCCGGCGCCTTTGCAACAGGAATAAAATCCCTTTCAGATTGCCACTGCTGCTCTATCTCTTCTACATTTTTCCAATAACCTACGGCAAGGCCGGCAAGGTAAGCCGCCCCAAGGGCCGTTGTTTCGACGATTGTGGGCCTTATCACCTTGCAGTTCAGCAGATCGGCCTGAAATTGCATAAGCAGGTTATTGGCTGTTGCCCCACCGTCTACCCGTAATTCTTTAATGGTTACGCCAGCATCGGCTTCCATAGCTTTTAAAACATCCACGGTTTGATAAGCAATCGCCTCAATGGCCGCGCGCGCGATGTGGCCCGATGTGGTTCCTCTCGTTAAGCCAACCAGGGTCCCTCTTGCTTCGGCATCCCAGTATGGGGCTCCTAATCCCGCAAAGGCCGGTACAAAGTATACGCCACCTGTATCGTTTACACCCAACGCAAGCTGTTCAATCTCTGCCGAAGATTTGATGATACCAAGCCCGTCGCGGAGCCATTGAACTACGGCGCCGCCAATAAATATGCTGCCCTCAAAGGCATATTGTATTTCGCCGTTTATTTTCCAAGCGATAGTCGTCAGCAGGTTGTTTTTTGATTCGATAAACTTGCTGCCAATGTTCATCAACATAAAACAGCCGGTTCCATAGGTATTTTTCACCATGCCCTGGTCAATGCACATTTGCCCGAACAACGCGGCCTGCTGATCGCCGGCAATCCCGCCTATCGGTATTTTTGAAGCAAAAATCGTGGTCGTTGTTTCGCCGTACACCTCGCTCGATTGCTTTACCGCGGGCAGCATGTTTTCGGGCACATCGAATATTTGCAAAAGCTCCCGATCCCATTCCTGGGTACGGATGTTATACAACATCGTCCGGCTGGCGTTGGTCACGTCGGTTATATGGACTTTTCCGCGGGTAAACTTCCATACCAGCCAGCTATCAACTGTGCCAAAGGCAAGTTTTCCTGCGGCTGCCTGCTCCCTGGCGCCCGGGATATTGTTTAATATCCAGTTTATTTTTGATGCTGAAAAATAAGCATCGATGATCAGCCCGGTTTTTGACCGGATGAGTTCTGTTAAGCCCTCTTTTTTTAAATGATCGCAGTAACCCGCCGTTCGCCTGTCCTGCCAAACAATGGCATTATACACCGGGTCGCCGGTTTCGCGGTTCCATACAATGGTGGTTTCCCGCTGGTTGGTGATGCCTATGGCGCGAATGTTTTTCCCGTTAATGCCCATTTTGGCAGTAGCCTCGGCGGCTACACCGGCCTGCGTCGACCAAATTTCCGTGGGATCGTGTTCCACCCAACCCGGTTGCGGAAAAATTTGCGTAAATTCTTTTTGAGCGACAGACCGTATTTGCCCTTTGTGATCAAAGACAATGGCCCTGGAACTCGTGGTGCCCTGGTCGAGGGCTAATATATATCCTTCTTCCATAATGGCGGCGGGATCGGTAAGGTTGAAAATTGGTTTGATTGGTGGAACTAAAGTAGCAATTATTTATGCTCTTGTATCATTCCCATAATAAATACTTAAATAGCTCTCATAACGGGATAATTCTATTTCGCCGTTTTCTAAAGCCTCTAAAACTGCGCATCCTGGTTCGTTAATATGGCGGCAATTGTTAAACCTGCAATCGTGCATTCGTTTGCGCATTTCCGGAAAAAAATGGCTGAGCTCCTGTTTTTCGATATCGATCACACCCAGTTCGCGGATACCGGGGGTATCGATAATATATCCTCCCTGCGGCAGCTTAAACATCTCAGCAAACGTGGTGGTGTGCATGCCCTTATCGCTCCAGTCCGAAACATGGTGTGTGGGTAGGTCCAGATCAGGCAGCAGCGCGTTGATCAGGCTTGATTTCCCCACGCCCGAGTGCCCTGAAAATAAGGTGACCTTGTTTTTTAATAGTTCCCCCACCTGGCCGATATTCGTTCCTTCAATCGCCGAAACTTCGTAGCAGGGATACCCTATCGTTTCATAAATCGCTTTGTAATCCGCCAAAATTTCCAAACCTTCACTGCTAAAAAGGTCGAGCTTGTTGAACACGAGTACCACCGGGATATCATAAGCTTCGGCGGTTACCAGGAAACGGTCGATAAATCCTAAGGAAGTTCTGGGGGAAGCCAAAGTAACCACCAGCAAGGCAAGGTCGAGATTTGCGGCAATGATCTGCCCTTGTTTGGACAGGTTGATCGATTTGCGGATAATATAATTTTTTCGCGGGTGCAGATTAATGATCACGCCGGTTTCCTGGTCGGGTTCCATTTCAAAATCAACGATATCCCCTACCGCCAGCGGATTGGTCGTGGTGATGCCTTTGATGCGGAACTTGCCTTTGATGCGGCAATTAATTCGCAGCCCGTCCGGCGTCTCCACTTCATACCAGCTCCCGGTTGATTTTGTGATGAGTCCCTGCATTAAAGTGATAGTATGGCTTTAATACTCTCATTCAAACGCCTGACCGTTTCTTTATCCAATACTCCAAGCTTCCCTTTTAATCGCCGCATATCTATCGATCTGATTTGGTCGCACAAAATATAAGAAGTTTTCAACAATCCATTAAAATCGGTGGGTTCAATCAACAGCCTGATGAGTGATACGCCTTCCCTGTATTGTGACGAAATAGCGCAAGCCACAAACGTGCTATGTCCAATCTTGTTTAAGCTGTCGGTTTGTACGATAACTATTGGGCGGACCTTTCCAGGCTCACTGCCGATCGAAGGATTCAAATCTGCCATCCATATTTCGTATTGGGCAGGATAGCTGTTATTCATCTAAATATTTTTGAAGATCATGTAACGACGCCATCTCAAATTCATTCTTAAGCTCCTTGTCGGGATCATATTCTTTTAAAAGTTTTGCCTCCCTTTCCAACTGATCTTCTAAAGTTTTTTTCTTATGCCATTTATTATACTGCTCTATAGCGGTTTTGATATAATTTGAACGGCTTGTTTTTATCGCCTTAACTTGTTTATCCGTTTCTTCGAACAGTTTGTCATCAAGCTTTAACAAGATACTTTTCATGGTCTTTAGTTATATACAAATATATATACTTTTATATATACTATCCGAATATTTTCAATAACTCTTGTTTATTTAATAAATATCTACTTACTTTACAGACATTATATATGATCAATAACAGCACCACAACTACAACATCAACAACCACCGGGAAAAAACCCGGAGGAAGATAGTCGTATGGTGTAAAACATAACAAACCACATGAAAGCCTTCCTCCAAAAGAGGAAGGCTTTTTGTTTTTAACATGAAGCGTAAATGAAAGTTCTAAAATTCGGCGGCACTTCGGTAGGATCGATTCAAAGTATCCAAACCTTATTGGGCATCCTAAAAAAAGAAGTTAAGCGTAAAGAAAAACCGGTAGTCGTGCTGTCGGCCATGAGCGGGGTCACCGACCTGTTATCCTCTATGGCCGAAAGAGCGGCAAACGGCGAGGATTTTTCAACGCAGCTGGCAGAATTGGAAAAGCGCCATTTTGATATCGTCAGAAACCTGCTTGAGATACAGTATCAAAACCCTGCCCTCACCGGGTTGAAGATATACTTAAACCAGCTGGAAGATCTGTTACAGGGCATTCTTACCTTAAGAGAACTCACCCCAAAAACCCGCGATTTGGTTTTAAGCTATGGCGAACGGTGTTGCGCTTTCATGATCTCGAAAATTGCCGCGCAACATTTTCCGGAAGTTGTATGTGTGGATGCATCCGAATTAATAAAAACCGACAGCTCCTTCGGGCAGGCAAAGGTTAATATGGAACTCACTGAACTGTTGATTCGCAATTTTTATAAAGAACACGGCGATAAAATGGTATTTGTTACCGGGTTTATTGCTGCGAACGACGCCTTACAGATCACCACGCTCGGCCGTGGCGGCAGCGATTACACCGCGGCCATATTTGGTTCGGTTTTGAATGCTGGTGAAATACAAATATGGACCGACGTGAACGGCATGATGACCGCCGACCCGCGCATGGTAAAGAAAGCGTTCTCGTTGTCGGAGTTATCTTACACCGAGGCGATGGAGCTATCTTATTTTGGCGCAAAGGTGATCTATCCGCCAACCATGATCCCCGCGTTCTTAAAAAAGATACCGATCGTTATCAAAAATACTTTTGAGCCGGATTTTGCCGGGACGGTTATCAGGCATGATTGTAAACCGTCGAATCTCCCGATAAAGGGCATTTCGTCGATCAATAACATCAGCATCCTGAACCTGGAAGGCAGCGGCATGGTCGGCAAATCCGGTTTCAGCGGCAGATTGTTTTCACTGCTGGCACGCGAGCAGATCAATATCATACTGATTACACAATCATCGTCGGAACACAGCATTACGTTTGCGGTGCAGCCGGGTGACAGCGAAAGAGCGCGCCAGGTGATCGAACAGGAATTTGAGCTGGAATTGCTTGCCAAAAAATTGGAGCATGTGGTTATCGAGGAAAACCTGGCGATCATCGCCGTAGTGGGCGAAAACATGAAGCAAACGCCCGGCGTATCCGGAAAACTATTTCATGCACTTGGGCGTAACGGGGTAAATGTGCGGGCTATAGCGCAGGGATCATCGGAATATAATATCTCTGTCATCATCTCTGCACATGACCTCGCGAAAGCGTTAAATGCAGTTCACGACGCCTTCTTTGTACAGCTGACCAAAACGCTTCATGCATTTTGCCTGGGCACCGGCAATATCGGGAAAACGCTCTTCAGGCAGCTGAATGCCCATGCCGGGTATTTGAAGGAGCACAACGGCATACAGGTTAAGATCGCAGGCATCAGCAATACCCGCAAAATGACTTTTAATGCGGATGGGATTTCTTTGGATAAATGGCAGGATGAGATGCAGGCATCGCACCAGGAGGCGAACCTAAAGGGATTTGTTGGCCGGATGATCAGCATGAACCTGCCTAACTGTGTTTTTATCGATAACACCGCCAGTCCGCAGCCGGTGGGAGTTTACGAGGATGTTTTTAAGGCGAACATTTCGGTGATTACCTGCAACAAGATCGGCAATTCAGGTTCTTACAAACAATATAAAGCATTTCACGACGCCGCAAAACAGCATGGGGTTGACTTTTTTTACGAGACCAATGTTGGCGCCGGGCTGCCCATTATCCGCACACTTAAAGACCTGATGAACAGTGGTGACCGGATCATGAAAATAGAAGCGATTCTTTCGGGAACCATTTCCTTTATCTTTAATAATTTCAAAGGGGATGCAAGCTTTCACGATGTGGTGATGCTGGCGCAGGAAAAAGGTTATACAGAGCCTGATCCAAGGGACGATTTGAAAGGGACTGATTTTATGCGCAAGATTCTGATCCTGGCGCGCGATGCGGGTTACCCGATGGAAGCTGAGGATATTAAAACTGAAAGCATCCTGCCGAAATCGTGCCTGGAGGCTAAAACCGTCGAAGATTTTTATTCGGCCCTGAAGACTGAGAACAAATTTTTTGAAAAATTAAAAACTGAAGCCGAAAACGGCAAAAAGGTGCTGCGATATATCGGCAAGCTTGAGGATGGCAAGGCAGCCATCACTTTGCAGATGATTGATGAGAACCATCCTTTTTACACCTTATCGGGAAGCGATAACATTATTTCATTCACCACGGATCGGTATAAGGAACGACCGCTGGTAGTTAAAGGACCTGGCGCCGGCGCCGAAGTAACTGCGGCAGGCGTATTTGCCGACCTAATCAATATTGGAGCATAATAATATGAAAGATAGTTTACAAGAATTGCCCCCCCCGATCGTTACGGGCTTAACCGCCAAAAGCATCCGGGTTTTTGCCCCGGCAACCGTTGCCAATGTGGTATGCGGGTTTGATGTGTTGGGTTTTGCGGTTAACGAGCCGGGCGACGAGGTAATTATGCGTGTCGCAAAAAAACCGGGTATAACCATCAGCAAGATCACAGGCGATAATGGCCGCCTTCCGCTAGACCCGGCGAAAAATACGGTCAGCGTAAGCGTACAGCACTATCTTAACAGTATACACCGGGCTGATATCGGGCTGGACATCGAGCTGCATAAAAAAATGCCCATTGGCAGCGGTCTCGGCTCCAGCTCGGCGAGTACGGTGGCGGGTTTGTTCGCGATAAAAACTTTATTGGGTGATAGTTCCGATCCGGCAATGCTTTTGCCATTTGCCATGAAGGGTGAAGAAATGGCCTGCGGCCATGGGCATGCGGATAATGTTGCACCTGCATTATTAGGTGGGTTCGTACTGATAAAAAGTTATGACCCATTGGAGGTGGTACGCCTGCCCCACCCTGCCGGGCTATACTGCGCCATTGTTTTTCCCGATGTGGACGTGCCCACCCGCGAAGCGCGGCAAATCATCCGCAATAAAATATTGATGAAAGATGCGGTTACTCAGTGGGGAAACATCGCCGGCCTGGTAAGCGGTTTGTTTATGCAGGATATCGATCTGATGGGTCGCAGCATGAAGGATATTTTAATTGAGCCGGTGCGTTCGATGCTGATCCCCGATTTTTACCGCATGCGCGAAATGGCCATGGAACTGGGCGCGGTAAGCTTCGGCATATCCGGCTCCGGGCCTTCGGTATTTGCTTTTACAAAGGACGAAGGAACAGCGAACCGGATCACCCAGAAACTACAGGAACATTTGACCGGCATTAAGATAGGTTCAAATATTTATGTGTCAACGATCAATGATGAGGGGCCAAGGGTGTTAGGGTGAGGCGAAAGGTTAAACCTGCCTGCCGGCAGGCAGGGGCGAAAGCTGAAAGGTAAAATCAAAATTCGAAATTGATCCCGATAGCTATCGGGACGAAATCCGAAATAAAAATGCAATTCTACAGTACCAATAATCCACATACCCGAGTGTCTTTTAAAGACGCGGTTTTTAACAGCTTGCCGCAGGATAAGGGCCTTTATATGCCCGTCAATATCCCGCGTCTGGACGACCGGTTTATCAGCAACCTTGATCAGTATACACTACCCGAAATAGCTTTTCAAATAGCCAATGATTTATTGGCCGGCGAAATTCCGGAGGATGATCTTAAAGCTATCGTTGACGATGCCATAGACTTCCCGGCGCCGGTTGTTAAGCTGGAAGAAAACCTTTTTGTGCTGGAGCTGTGGCACGGGCCGTCATTAGCTTTCAAAGATTTCGGCGCGCGTTTTATGAGCCGGGTGATGAGCTATCTTTTGGAGAAAGGCGAGAAACAGCTGGATGTGCTGGTGGCTACTTCCGGTGATACCGGGGGCGCCGTCGCGTTGGGATTTTTGGGTGTGCCTAACACGCGTGTTACCATATTATATCCAAAGGGAAAAGTAAGCGACATACAGGAGCTGCAGTTAACCACCAACGGTCAAAATATCCGCGCCATTCAAATCGATGGAACATTTGACGATTGCCAGGCATTGGTTAAACAGGCATTTACGGATAAGGAACTAAATGAAAAACTCCGGCTAACGTCGGCCAATTCCATCAATATTGCCAGGCTTATCCCGCAAACGTTTTACTATTTCAATGCCTATGCGCAGTTATTAAAGCAAGGCGTCCATAAGGTGGCTTTCTCGGTACCGAGCGGTAACTTCGGCAATATTGGCGCCGGGCTGTTAGCCTGGAAAATGGGCCTTCCGGTTGAGCATTTCATCGCGGCTACCAATGTTAATGATACCATTCCCGAATTTTTAAAAACCGGTGTTTATAACCCGAAGCCATCTGTAGCCACGCTTTCAAACGCAATGGATGTAGGCGATCCCAGCAACTGGGTGCGCATTGCCGATCTCTTTAAGGGTAATATGGATGCACTGAAAAACCTGGTGAGCGGCCACCGGTATAACGATGAGGAAACTCTGAAAGCGATAGAATTCATTTATGATAATTACAACTACGTAACCTGCCCGCATACCGCTATTGCGTGGCAGGCGCTGCGCGACTGGCAGCAGGATCACTATAAAAAAGATACGGCAGGCGTCTTTTTGTCAACCGCGCATCCCTGCAAGTTCCCGGATGTTTTTCCGAAGGAAATCGCTGATAAGGTTACAATTCCGCTGCAAGTACGGGAACTGGCTAAAAGAGAAAAACATACTGTCGCTCTCGGCAAGGATTTTGCCGGGTTTAAAGCCTATCTGCTGGGGAACGGGTAGTGGATCAAACCCACAATCCGTCTTTTCATCCCCCTTATAATAAATTCTTCCAGCTTACCAGGTCGCCGATGATCTTTTGAAGGTCGTTTGCATTCACGCGCTCCTGGGCCATGGTATCACGGTAGCGGATAGTTACAGTGTTATCTTCCAGTGTTTGATGATCCACGGTAATGCAAAACGGCGTACCGATGGCATCCTGGCGGCGGTAACGCTTGCCAATCGCATCTTTTTCTTCGTACTGCAGGTTAAAATCGTATTTAAGGGTATCCATGATCTCCCGTGCTTTTTCGGGCAGACCGTCTTTCTTGATCAGCGGGAAAATGGCTGCTTTTACAGGCGCCAGGCAAGGGTGCAGCTTTAATACCGTGCGGCTATCCTGTTTTTCGTCAGTGCTCAGATCTTCTTCCTCGAAAGCGTTCACCATGGTTAACAGGAACATCCTGTCTAAGCCAATAGAAGTTTCGATCACGTATGGAATATAATTGCCATAAGGCTTGCCGTCCGGCCCCAATTCCGGATCGAAATACTGCATCTTTTTATTGGAGAACTTTTGGTGCTGGCTCAAATCAAAATCGGTGCGGCTATGAATACCTTCTACTTCCTTAAACCCAAACGGAAAGTCAAACTCGATATCAAAGGCAGCATCAGCATAATGCGCCAGCTTGGTATGCTCGTGGAAGCGGTATTTTTCGGGGCTTGTACCCAGGGCGAGGTGCCACTGCAAACGTGTTTGTTTCCACTTTTCGAACCACTCCATCTGCGTGCCGGGGCGAACGAAGAACTGCATCTCCATTTGCTCAAACTCGCGCATGCGGATAATGAACTGCCGGGCGATGACCTCGTTGCGAAATGCCTTACCAATCTGCGCTATCCCGAAAGGAATTTTCATCCTGCCGGATTTTTGAACGTTCAGGTAATTGACAAATATACCCTGCGCGGTTTCGGGGCGCAGGTAAACCACATCGGCATCACCGGCAATGGCGCCCATTTGGGTGCTGAACATCAGGTTAAACTGGCGCACTTCGGTCCAGTTGCGGGTACCACTGATTGGGTCAGCTATTTCGTGTTCGATAATCAGTTCCCTTAATCGCGGGAGGTCCTCGTTTTTCAACGCGGTGTCCATCTCTTTTTGGAGCAACTCCGCCTTATCCGTTTTGCCGTCTTTATCATACCGGGCGATCTTATCTTCCAACAGTTGATCCGCGCGGTAACGTTTTTGCGAATCCTTGTTATCGATCATCGGGTCGCTGAAGCCATCCACGTGGCCGCTTGCTTTCCAGATGGTGGGGTGCATAAATATGGCCGAATCGATACCAACAATGTTCTCGTGCATCTGCACCATCGCCTTCCACCAATAGGTTTTAAGGTTGTTTTTTAGCTCTACGCCATTTTGGCCGTAATCATACACGGCGCTCAGGCCGTCATAAATTTCGCTGGATGGAAAAACAAAACCATATTCCTTTGCGTGCGAGATAACATTTTTAAAAAGTTCGTCGGTTGATTTGCTCATAACAGGGCAAAGATATGTTTTGAATTCGGATGTCAGAATGGAGATTTCGGATTTTTTGGTACGCTGATTGATACGTGCTGCGCAAATGAATTATTTCCGATATTTCTTTTTGGGATTTCTACTGGTATGAAATATAGAGGTGATTAGAATTGTGCGGTTAACGGTAAGTATTTTATAAACGATAAGAAATGGAAATTCTTTAACCCAGCTTTCCCTATAATTCGATCTTTTACGGGAGTACTGATATGGGTTTTTTATAATTTGATCTATTTTGTTATTTATAGATTGCTCAAAACGATCACCCAAACCATCCGATTGATCTTCATAATAATCAAAGGCTTTAAAATATTCTGCTTCGGCTTTCGATGAATACTTTAAAAAATAGCTCATTTAGACTCGCGGCGTAACCTGGCTTTTAGTTTTACTTCTTCCCAGCTGACTCCCTTGTCTTTCCCACTCTCAAAATCCTTTATACGCCGATCCATTTCATTGACAAACTCCTCATCTTGCCAATGATCGTATTTCTCCGCTATTTGATCCTCAAAAATCGAATACACTGCTGTAACCTGTTTGTCGTCGGCAGTATTAATAAAATCGTGTAATTTTTCCCTTATCGCTGCAGTTGTCATAACCTAAGTTTATATACAAATTTAAGTTTATAATCTCAATTAAACAATCAAACTGCGTACCGGGATAATGACGATCAATTCAAAACCGGCTGGGCATTCGTCAGGTTAAATATTTCCGCCATCAGGTCGTCACTTGGATTAACCTTAAAGGATTTGGAGGGCAGCTCAACCAGCATAGCGTCGTCGCGGTCCTTGATCATAAATTTAAGCGTGCAATTTTTTACCGGGTATTTTTGGTTGTTGACGGTGATGAGCTCCTGGATGTTATCCAACAAATGACTGTTCAGTGTATTAAGATCCAGGCAAACGGTTAACGACTTGGTTAGCCGGTCGCGCATTTCAGAAAGCAGGCACATGCTTAAAATTTTCATGTCCCAATTATCTTTTTGCCTGAATTTTTCTTCGATGATACCTTTTAAATGCAGAAAATAACCGTCCACCAAAAGGTTCCTGAATTTTATATAGTCGTCACCAAACGATGCAAACTCATACGACTCGTTATAGTCCTCCAAAATAAAGGTTCCGAACGGCTTGCCGTTTTTGGTCATTTTATGCTGCACGTTGGATACTAAACCCCCAATGCATATCTCGCCCCGTTTCCGCAGTTGGGCAAAGGCATTCATAATTTCTTCGCCACCCTCGCCCGAACGCGCCTTTTGCATCATTTTAAGGTCGCTGATACTGGTATTGCAAAATCTTTCCAGCTCCACTTTATAATTGTCAAGCGGGTGGCCTGTCAGGTAAATGCCGATCGCTTCCTTTTCGTACTTCAGCTTTTCGATCAGCGCCCACTCATCAACCTGGGGCATGGCCGGCTCGGGGATATAGGATGCAACCGAGCCGCCAAACAATGACGACTGGGAACTGCTTTGCGTGTTTTGGTAATCGTTCGCATATTTTATTAAGCGCTCGATGCCGGTTAAAACGCCGTTTTCCGTTTTGGCAAAAAACTGCGCCCTGTTCAATCCAAATTCATCGAACGCGCCGCCGTACACCAGGTTTTCGTAGGACTTCCGGTTAATACTGCGGGTATTGGAGCGCTGCGCAAAATCGTACACCGATTTATAGGGGCCGCGTTCGTTGCGCTCTTCAATGATGCTTTCAACGGCTTTATCACCTACGCCTTTTACCCCGGTTAGCCCGAAACGCACCTGGCCTTTTTTATTCACCGCAAAGGCCATATCCGATTCATTGATATCAGGCCCTAAAACCTGCACACCCATCCGGCGGCACTCTTCCATAAAGAAGGTGATCTTCTCCATGTTGTTCTGGTTATTCAACACCGCAGCCATGTATTCTGAAGGGTAATGGGCCTTTAAATAAGCGGTCTGATACGCCACGAACGCGTAACAGGTAGAGTGCGATTTATTGAAGGCATATTGTGCAAATGCCTTCCAGTCGTTCCATATCTTGGTAAGCTTGTCCTTCGGATGCCCCTTCGCAGCGGCACCATCCATAAACTGAGCCTCCATTTTATTCAGCACCTCGATCTGCTTTTTACCCATCGCCTTTCGCAACACGTCGGCATCACCTTTACTAAAGCCTGCAAGCTGCTGCGACAAAAGCATTACCTGCTCCTGGTAAACGGTTATCCCATACGTTTCACCAAGATATTCTTCCATATCCGGCAGGTCGAACGCCACCGGTTCCTGCCCGTGCTTACGTTTAATAAAGCTGGGAATATATTCGATCGGCCCCGGGCGGTAAAGCGCGTTCATGGCGATCAAATCCTCGAACTTATCCGGCTTCAGATCGCGCAGGTACATTTGCATACCGTCGCTTTCAAACTGAAACGTGCCATTGGTATCGCCGCGCTGGTAAAGCTCAAATGTTTTTTGATCGTCGAGCGGGATGGTGTCAATATCTATGACTACGCCATGGTTTTGTTTGATCAAACGCAGCGCATCCTTTAGGATGGTCAGGGTTTTGAGGCCGAGGAAGTCCATCTTGATAACGCCTGCATCCTCGATCACCCGGCCGTCGTACTGGGTTACCAGCAGATCGGAATCCTTGGCAATAGCTACCGGTACGATCTCCGTGAGGTCATAAGGCGCAATGATGATGCCGGCCGCATGTACGCCTGTGTTGCGCACGGAACCCTCGAGCTTCTCCGCCTCGCGCAAAACCTGCGCTTTCAGGTCGTTGCCTTTTAATATCTCCTTCAGTTCGGGAACCTGTTCGATCGCATCCCTTAAGGTAATGCCCAGCGTTTCGGGAACCAGTTTCTTGATGGCGTTCACTTCGGATAGCGGCATATCCAGCACCCTGCCCACATCCTGTATGCTGGTACGCGCGGCCATGGAACCGTAGGTGATGATCTGCGCCACCTGGTTTTTGCCATACTTATCCACCACGTAATCGATCACCTTTTGCCGGCCCGCATCATCAAAGTCGGTATCGATATCGGGCAATGATTTACGATCGGGGTTAAGAAACCTTTCAAACAGGAGGTTATATTTTAAAGGATCGATATTGGTGATCCCGGTACAATAAGCAACAACCGACCCTGCGGCCGAGCCACGTCCCGGTCCTATAAAAACGCCTATATTTCGGCCATGCTTTATAAAATCAGCCACGATCAAAAAATAACCGGCAAAACCCATGGTACGAATCGTAAACAATTCAAAATCGATCCGCTCCTGAACTTCGGGCGAAATGTCAATATACCGTTCCTTTGCCCCGGTTAAAGTTAAATGTTTTAAATATTCCCACTGATTCAGCGTATCGGCATCAGTCGTTTTATGAATGTTAAATTCGGGAGGTATCACAAAATTTGGCAGCAGGATATCGCGCTTAAGCTTCAACACCTCTACCTTGTCGACGATCTCGTTGGTGTTGTCGAGCGACTCGGGCAGGTCCTCAAACAGCTTCGCCATTTCGGCCTGCGATTTAAAATAGAACTGGTCGTTCGGGAAACCGAAGCGGTAACCTTTGCCGCCTTCCTCGTCGGTCGCGATCGGCGTGCTTTGCATATCGCCGGTGTTTACGCAGAGCAGAATATCGTGCGCATTCGAATCCTGCTGATCCACGTAGTGCGAATCGTTGGAGCAGATCACTTTTACATTGTACTTTTTGGCAAATTTGAGCAGCACCAGGTTAACGGTGTTTTGCTCGGGGATGTCATGGCGCTGCAGCTCGATATAATAATCCTCGCCAAAAAGATCGAGCCACCATTTGAATTCTTCTTCGGCCTCAGCCTCGCCTTTGCGCAAAATAGCCTGCGGCACCGAAGCGCCCAGGCAGCACGTTGTAGCGATAAGGCCTTTATGGTATTTTAAGATCAGTTCTTTATCGATGCGCGGCCATTTGCTGTACAAGCCTTCCATGTAACCAAGCGAGCAAAGCTTTACCAGGTTTTTGTAGCCCTCGGCGTTTTTGGCCAGCATCAGCTGGTGGCAGCGTACATCTTTCTTTTCTTTGGTGAATTGCTTTTTATGCCGGTCCTCCACCACGTAAAATTCGCAGCCAACAATGGGCTTGATGTTGTGCTTGCCGGCCTCCGCCACAAACTTAAACACGCCGAACATGTTGCCATGGTCGGTAATAGCCAGGGCCTTCATGCCATCTGCCGCCGCCTTTTTATAAAGCTTGGAAATGTCGGCGGCGCCGTCGAGCAGGGAGAACTGGGTATGTACGTGTAAGTGTGAAAAATCGGGCATGACAGCTATATCGTTTTGGAGATACCAAAGTTAACGAATTTCGAAGTTCGGAATTTCGATTTCGGATTTATTGTGGAGAAAATGACCGGATATTGAAAACTATTGTTTTCGTCTTTTTAGTCCCTCAGATATATCTGGTACTTTACGTCACGTTCCGAGCAGTTACATTCGAAATTGAACATTCGAAATTCGAAATCAAAAATTATTTCGCGTTCAAATTCGGCAGGTCATGGTTGCCTTTTAAGTAACGTTCCAAAAACTGGAAACTTACGTCTTCAATCAAAATATAGCTTTGCCAGTTATACGCGGCGCCGTGGGCGCCGGGCGGATAAATGCGCAGTTCCGCATCTTTGCCGGCATTGGTCAAGGCCGTTAACAATTGCATGGTGTTTGACGGGTGCACATTGTCATCGCTCATGGAGTGGATTAGCAATAAATGATCTGCCAGCCCAGCCGCATGTGTCATATCCGAACTTTGTTTATAACCGGACTCATTATCGGGCAGCGTACCCATATAGCGCTCGGTGTAGATATCGTCATATAAGCGCCAGTCGGTAACCGGCGAATTGGCGATGCCCACTTTAAACACGCCCGGGTGGGTGAGCAATGTGTAGGTTGTGGCGTAACCGCCATAGCTGGTACCCATGATCGCCATTTTTGAACCGTCGACAAAAGGCAGTTTAGCCAGGTAATTCGCTGTTTCTACAAAATCATTGCTTTCCCATTTTCCCAATTGTTTATAAACCACCTTCAAAAACGCACTGCCATAATTGGCTATGCCCCTGTTGTTCACGTCGGCCACAATATAACCGTTTTGGGCCAGCCATTGCTGCCAGGTATCCGTCGAAAACTGGTTAAACACATCGTGCGACTCCGGTCCGCCATAAACGGTCATTACTACCGGGTATTTTTTGTTGGGATCGAAATTGAAAGGCTTGATATAATATCCATCCAGGCTAACGCCGTCCGAAGTGGTGAATTTAAAATATTCGGGCGCCGAATAAGCATGCGCCTGCAAGTACTCGTTAACGGCGTGGTTATCCTCGAGCATCTTGAGCGTTTTGCCGTGATCGTCGTTTAAAGCAACGTGCAACGGCGTACTTGAATTGCTATAGGTTTCGATATAATATTTTGTATTGGGCGACATATTAATATCATGAAAACCCGGTACCGTAGATAGCTTTGTTTTATCGCTGCCGTCGAATTTGATGGAATAAAACTGCTGTTCGAGGCCTGAATCCTCTGCTGATAAATAATAGATTTTTTTCGACTCCGGATCGATGCCGCTTACTTTTATCATATCCCAGTTGCCTTTGGTTACCTGGTTGATCAGCTTGCCGTCGTACCCATAGCGGTAGATATGATAGTATCCCGAACGGTCGGACACCCAGAAAAATTCTTTCGATCGTTCGGGGAAGTAGATCATATCATTCACGTTGGTATAAAAATCAAATACCGACACCCAGGTTTTGTTTTGCTCATCCAGTACTACGTGGTGTTCGCCTGTTTTTACATTAAAAAAGTATAGCTTCATGTGGTTTTGTGCGCGATTCAGCGTCATGAGCGCCAATACACCGGGCGTACTTGTCCAGTAAATGCGCGGGATATAAAAGTCGCCGGTTTCGTCGGGCGTAAGCCAAACCTTTTTACCGGAAGCGATATCGATTACACCTATTTTCACTTTTGGATTTGAATCGCCTACCTGCGGAATGGGAATTTTGATATAGTTGGGATGCAGTCCTTCATAGTTGGTCATTTGAAATTCGGGCACCGGGCGTTCGTCAAACTGCCAAAAGGCGATGTATTTACTGTCCCTCGACCAATTCCAGGCCTGGGCTTGCCCAAATTCTTCTTCATATACCCAATCGTAATGGCCGTTAAAAGTGCCGTTATCGCTGGCGAGGTCGTGCGTCAGTTGCTGCTCTTTGCCGGTCGCAAAATTGTAAACATACATATTGCCTTTTCGCTCCATTCCCACTTTTAGGCCGTCAGGCGACAGCTCCGCCGTACGGGCATCCTTAGCCGCCTGTTTAAACTGCTTTGTTCCCAGGTCATAGATGTAATAGTCTGCAATACCCGAATTGCGGTAAATGGGCCGGAAACCGGTCTTAAAAACCAGGTGACGGGAATCATGCGACCATTGGAACGATTCGTAGTTAAAAGGCTTGGCTGTGCCAGGGAATGTAAGCCCTTTGTTGGTAAAGATCAATTCTTCCTTTAGCGTTTGCGGATCCATGGAATGGATCTCGTCGTTCTCGGTATACGAATATTTATTGCCGCCGTTGGTCCAGTTTACGCTTTGCGGGCCCTGGTTGCCATACAGGTTACCGCCCGATCGCAAGGCTTCCGCTAAACTGCTGTACTGCTGTTTTTGTGCTTTGGCGCTGAATGACGCGAAACAAAATATAATAAACGCTAAGGCTGATCTTTTTAAGACGGTTTGATATTTCATAAAGGAATTGTATAGTTGCTAAAACTAACAGAATTGCACGATATAGGCAACGGATAACCATTCGTTTTATTAATTTCGGGTAAATTAGATGATGAAGTACACCCTTTTATTATTGACTATCCTATTGCTGTTGTTCGCCTCCTGCGGCCCGGGCGTGAAACCGGAAAACCTGTATGGCAAATGGAAATATATTAAAGTGGAAAACCCCAACGCAAGCCCGCCCGACAGCGTAAGCAGTGAAGACCTGGCAGCGCAGGCGCCCTCTATTCAATTCTCAAAAAATAACGACCTCGTTATTAACTGGGGTGGCAGGGTATTGTCGCATGGGAAATTCCGGACAGAGGGGCAAAACATCCAGTATACCGAAACGCTGGCCGACGGCAAAACGAGAACCTTCCCGTTTTGGGTGTCGAAGTTGACGGATAAGTACCTGGTGTTCGAGACGAAAGGCGCAGATGGATCGAGGGTGACGGCGGTGAGGGAATAAATGGTTCATTGGTTCACTTGTTCATTAGTTTATTGGTATATGTTTGTGGTGATAAGAGAACATTTAACGTATGAGACCAACTTTATTGGAAATTAAGAATTTAATCGATGAGTTTGCTCAAAGAATCGATGCTCCTAAGGAATTACTTCCAACTTATGGATATCCGTTTGATAAAGGGCGGACAGACATAGAAGTCGATGATAATGGGCAAATCTATTACTTTCCCGAGGAGCGGAGTCGTGAGAGGTACTTTTTGCGCGATATCGATGACCTGCTATATTATGTATTCACCCCTGTAACTTTAATGATGGCCATGAAATATGAATTACCGAGACGAGTTGCCGGACAAGACACGCGCAGGATTTGGTTTGTTGAACAGGAGCGGTTACATGGGATTTTAGATGAAAAGAGGAAAATCAGAAAACAGAAAGAGCATAAGGAAGTGCTCATAAAATATCCTTTTGTAGATTAGCTCATTCGACAATGAAAAAGGTTTTCATTTTTGGTTTTGTAATACTAATGTGCCAATCCACATTGGCTCAGCAACTTATTGCTTCGAAATTATCTTACAAGGATTCGTTGGCGGTGAGCAAAGCCTGGTATTCTTTCAAAAATGCATTGTCAAAAAAAGATATTTTCCTATTGCGAAGCTTTTCTCTCAGAACTGTACAGTGTGATTTATTTGACCAAGAACCGATCCCATCGTCAAATTACAACCCATTTATCTCAATAAATACATTCTTAAAACAATTCTACCACGGCTTTCCAAATACCAAGCTTTGGATGGCGATAACAACCAAAAATTGTCATTTATCAGTTGAAGTGATTGAAAACTTTCATCCCAAAAACATTCAATTTCTAAATAAACGCGATTTAGTTATATATGAGATATGGTATGTAGTTTGGGAACCAAATGAAATAGCCAAAGGTCACGAGGGGGCATCTGATGCTTTCGAATTTATAAAGGTTGGCAAAAGATTTAAATTCTATGGAATGACCTCTATTCCTTAGATTGTAATTTACTTCGTCCTTGCCCCGCCGATTTTATCAAACTCGTCATCATTCGGTTCCCATAGCTCGATGCTGTTTCCTTCGGGATCGAGGATGTGAACAAACTTTCCATATTCGTACGGCGTTACCTGGTCGATGATGGTTACGCCTTCGCTTTTCAGTTCTTCCACCAGGTCGTCAATATTTTCGACGCGGTAATTGATCATAAACTCCTTTTTTGAGGGCTCAAAGTAATCGGTATCATGCGGGAATGGCGACCAAACAGAGAATCCTTTTTTTACCTCGTCGCCGGCATACCGCCATTCGAAGGTGGTGCCATAGTTGTCTATCTCCAGGCCCAGGTCTTTGGCATAACATGCCTTTATTTTTTCCGGGTCTTACATTTAAAAAACACGCCACCCAGGCCGGTTACTTTTTTCATAGATATTTTATTCGTTATGCAGGATTCAACGTTTTATATAATTCACCCCACTTTGCTTCATTTTCGGGAACCACCTGGTCCATTCCGGTTTCGCAGGATGCTTTGAGCATTAAAAGATGACGTGCCCAGTGGAAATTACAAACCGAAAAAAATTCCGACTGGTCTGGCCAGCCGCTGTGCTTAAAATTGAGCTTAACCACGCCATTTTGTTCGATGACCTCAAAGCTTAAATGTGTACCGGTCCACGCGCCGTTGTCGTTGATACATTCCCATTCCACAAACTGATTAGGTTTGATGTCGGTTATTAGCATCTTATTATGGATCTGGCCGCCGGACCGGAAAATATTCACAAACCCTAACTCCGGTTTGGCAGTGCAATCGCGGTGCCACCACTTTGAAAGACCCTCAGTGGTGGTAACGGCGTCGAAAACCGTTTCCTTTGGTGCATTTATCCAAACCTGGTGCGCAATCGTTGCCATTACATATCGCAGTTTATCATCCAGTGAATGCCATATTTATCCTTGACCATACCAAATAAAGCACCCCAAAATTGCTTTGCCATCGGCATCGTGATCGTTCCGCCTTCGGCAAGCTGATCGAAAACTGATTTTGCCTGCATCTCATCGTTTAATGCGAGGCTTAAATGGATCCCATCGCCATGATAAACAGGTCTGCCCGGCATACTATCTGAAAACATCAGCATGTTGTCGCCGAAAGTTAAGCGGGCATGCATGATCCTGTTTTTCTGATCGTCGGGCAATGAGTGGTTGGTATCGCCAAAGCGGCTCACATCGTGGATATTCCCGTTGAAGATCTTTTTATAGGTGTTCATTACTTCTTCGGTATTGCCTTCAAAATTCAGATAAGGGATGAGTTTCATCGTTTGCGATTTTAGCCTAAAAATAAGAATATTATCTGCAAAAATTTCAAACTCAAATAATGTTACTACTTTAGTTGTGAACCAATCTAAAACCAGTATCAATGGTCCTGATCATCATACTTATATGCATTATTGCGCTTGTTATATTAGTTAGCTGGGTAAAACTGAACCCTTTTATATCCTTCCTGCTGGTGTCGATCGCCGCGGGGCTTTTTTTAGGTATCCCGCCCGATAAGGTAAGCAAATCGGTGCAAAGCGGGCTGGGCGATACATTTGGCAAGATATCCATCATTATTTGCGTTGGCGCGATGATCGGCAAGCTGGTGGCGGTAAGCGGCGCCGCGCAAAAGATAGCGGGCGTTTTAGTTAACGCGTTTGGCATTAAAAATATACAATGGGCGCTGGTGATCGTGGGGTTTATTATCGGCATCCCGCTTTTTTTTGAAACCGGCTTTGTACTGCTGGTTCCATTGATCTTTTCGGTTATTTATAAATACAAATTGCAGGCGGTTTATATTGCCATCCCATTGCTGGCTGCTCTATCAGTGACGCACGGCTTTCTGCCGCCCCACCCTGCCCCTTCGGCATTGGTGGTGATATTCCACGCCAACATGGGAAAAACATTAACTTACGGACTCATCCTGGCTGTCCCTGCTATCATTATCGCGGGACCGCTGTTTGCACGCACGTTGAAAAAGATCAATGCCAAACCTTTGGCAACGTTTATGGCGGATGAAATTCCCGAAGATAAACTTCCAGGCACTGCGAACAGCTTTTTTACCGCGTTGCTTCCGGTTATACTGCTGATGGCTGCTACAATCTATCTAAATACAGATCAAAACCACGGGACATTTTATAAATTCGCCGGGTTTATTGGCGATGCTTCTGTAGTCATGATCATCTCGCTTATCGCCGCAACGTTTACACTTGGGCTTACACAGGGCAAAAATATGGTTCAGCTTGCGGGCATCTATACCGACGCTGTTAAAGATGTGGCGATGATCCTGCTCATCGTGGCCGGCTCCGGGGCGTTTAAAGCAGTACTCACCGATAGCGGGGCCAACACCCAGATCGCTGCTTTTTTGCATAATTTTCATATGCAGCCGCTCATATTGGGCTGGCTCATTGCTGCCATTATCCGTGTAAGCCTCGGCTCTGCAACGGTTGCGGGCCTCACTGCCGCGGGCATCGTTTCGGCGATGGTTTTGCACGATCCGTCTATCAATCCCAACCTTATGGTGCTGGCTATCGGGGCCGGCAGCCTCGCGTTCTCGCACGTAAACGACGGCGGCTTCTGGCTGTTTAAAGAATATTTTAACTTATCTATTAAAGATACCATCCGCTCCTGGTCGGTCATGGAAACGATTATTTCCGTGATCGGGCTGGCGGGGGTGCTGGTGCTGAACCAGGTGGTGGGGTAGTCGATGGTCCATGGTCGATAGTCCATAAACCATAGCAAATAATAACTCTATCGACTATGGTCCATCGACTATCGACTTTCCCTAATCAAAGTCCAGGTTGAATTTGTTTTTCAGATCAACAAGAGACGGGTTCTTGGCCGCCATATGCTGGAATTTCTCTGACGATGTATACGGGCGTTTTACAACGGCCTTTTCATCCACACGAACGGCGACCTCGACATCATAGTTTTTTAAAGCTGCCCGCAAAAAATTATGAAGGTTGGGCCGCTCTTCGCGGAACGACGTTTCCTGCACCTTATTTTCAACAACGATCTCGTAGCTGTTGGCGGCTAACAGCTTTGGGGCACTGGATGTAAATATGGTGAGTAAATTCTTTTTACCTTCTGCTTTTAGCTTTGCCGCGAAATCGCTCCAGCTTTTTAAAAACTGATCCTCGGTATAGATTTCCTTATCGGTTCCTTTTATATACGGGTCCTCTTCGACGACCAACTCCTCAACGGTTTTACCCATTTCCTTTAAGGAAGGGATCTTTACCGACGTCGACGGTGTATGGGAATTCGGTATAAATACTTTTGGTTTTTCGACAGGCGCTTCCTCCTTTACAGGCGGCGTGTCTTCGGGCTGTGGTGTGCCTGTATTATAAGCAAGCGGCGCTTCGGCAACCATCGGTACAGCTTCTGTTTCCTTATTATTGGCTGCAGGATTATTTGTTATGGGTGGCTGAGCATCAGGTTTTTTTTTTACCGGCTCGCCGGCGGCGGGTATTGTCGTAACAGGGTTTGCAGCCAGGTTAAATACCGACTGCAGGTTGCACATTTTGAGCAGTGCCAGCTCCACCTGCAGCCGCTGGTTCTTGCTTTGCTTATAACTGAGGTCGCATTGGTTGGCGATGTTCATCGCGGAAAGCAAGAAAGAAACGGAAGCCGATTGGGATTGCTGCAGATATTTTGTTTTGATACCCTCGCTTACTTCCAGCAGCTTTATTGTCGACTGGTCTTTTGTTACCAGCAGGTTGCGGAAATGTTCGGACAGGCCGGATATAAAATGCGAGCCGTCGAAACCGCGGGATAAAATCTCGTCGAAAAGCAGCAGCGTTTTGGCGCTATCTTCGCCCAGCAGGCTGCCGGTGATATTAAAATAGTAATCGTAATCCAGGATGTTAAGGTTGTCGATCACCGACCGGTAGGTAACATTGCCACCCGAAAAGCTCACGATCTGGTCGAACATGGACAAGGCGTCGCGTAAGCCGCCATCCGCTTTTTGGGCAATAATGTGCAAACCGTCGGGTTCGTAGCTGATGTTTTCCTTTTCCGCGATCGACGCCAGGTGACTGGCCATATCGTCGACCCGGATACGATTGAAATCGAATATCTGGCAGCGCGAAAGTATCGTAGGCAGTATTTTATGCTTTTCTGTTGTCGCCAGGATAAAAATGGCGTAATGGGGCGGCTCCTCAAGGGTTTTTAAAAAAGCATTGAACGCTGCCTGCGACAGCATGTGCACCTCATCGATAATATAGATCTTATACCTGACCCCCTGGGGCGGTATGCGCACCTGCTCGATCAGGCTGCGGATATCGTCGACCGAGTTATTGGATGCGGCATCCAGTTCGTGTACGTTAAACGAGTTTCCGTTTTGAAACGACTGGCACGAGGCGCAAACGCCACAGGCCTCGCCGTTTGGCTGCAAATTTTCGCAGTTGATGGTCTTTGCGAGGATGCGTGCGCACGTAGTTTTGCCCACACCACGCGGCCCACAGAACAAAAACGCCTGAGCAAGCTGGTTATTTTTTATGGCATTTTTTAGGGTGTTGGTGATATGCTGCTGACCTACAACACTTTCGAAAGTAGCCGGGCGGTATTTGCGTGCCGAAACGATGAAATTATCCACAGCTACTAAGGTAATGAGAAATTGGGTAGGTTAAAAGAAGTGATTAAAGATTAGTGATTGGAGGTTAGTTAGGAAACGGAAGAAACTAATCACTAGCCTCTGACCGCTAATCTCCAATCTCAAAAATCCTCTTCCGGAGGGAGATGGTCGTCGTCCTCGGGATCGAAGATATTATCGTCCAGTTCTATCTCGTGAAGATCGTCCTGATCTTCGGCTCTGTCTTCGAAATCCTCATCGTCCACATCACTCCAGTCGCCCTCGCCGTCCGCTGGATCATCATCATCGCCGGGCAATTCCATGGTGATTGTTTTCCTTTCAGCGATCGGGAAGAAAAACTGGTAATCGATTTCACTAAGTCGTGTCATACTCTCAGTCTAAAACGTCCATATCTTCTTTAGTCAGCTGAATATCTGCCGCTTTCATATTTTCTTCAAAATGCTTTAATGAAGAAGTCCCCGGAATGGGCAGTATCCATGGCGACCTGTGCAGCAGCCACGCGATGTTGGCCTGCACTTCGGTTATGCTATATTTTTTTGCGATCCCGGCCATGCGGACATCTTTTTTCGGCATGGATAAAAACAAGGAGAAATATGGGATAAGCGGTATGCCATTCTGCTCGCAGATATCCAATATTTCTTCACCGCCGTTACTTTCCATGTACCCGGCCCGGTGGGTAACGCGCTGGGCGTGTCCATACATATTTTCGACGGTTGCTATCTCGCCCATTTTGATGGCCGTTTCCAATTCATCACGCGTTACGTTGCTCACACCGACGTGCAGTATTTTGCCTTCTTTCTGCATCCCGAACATAGCGTCCATCGATTCCTTAAATGGTGCGCCATCGCCTCCAATCGCCCGGAAATGTACCAGTGTTATCTGCTCCTGTTTAAGCGTGCGCAGGTTATTGTCAATACTGCTGCGCAGGTTTTCGGGCGTGTTGAACGATATCCAGCTTTTATCCGGCTTGCGGGCGCCGCCCACTTTGGTACAGATAACGAGGTCCGCCGGATAAGGGTACAATGCCTCGCATATCAAACGGTTGGTAACGTCCTCGCCGTAATAGTCGGCTGTATCGATAAAGTTAACGCCGCTTTTAACAGCCTGCTTTAAAATTTGTAAAGCCTCCGCCCGGTTTGGCGGTTCGCCGTATATGCCCTCGCCGGTAAGGCGCATGGTGCCGTAGCCAAGGCGATTAACGGTTAGTGGATGGCTGCTTTTGGAGGCTATGGTAATGGTTTTTGGGATGCTCATAGCAGATGATTTTTAGTTACAAAGATGAGGTTTATTTAGAATTGCCATATGATAAAGATATAATTTGACATCGCGCACCCTTTTGCCGGTAGTATTTATATCTTTAGTTTAATTATAACCTAAGCTCGATGAAACTACGCTTATTCTTTGCCGGACTTGCTATTGTGTTCGCTTTAAGGGGCTTTGGTCAGGATTCATTAAAAAAGACTAACCCAGTCATTTATTTTGGAACTTCCTTCAGCTTGCCGCTAACTCAATCAGGGGTTCAGTTGAACCTGGATTTGAATTACCAGGTTAGAAGCAGTTTGTATACTTTACGATTTGTCGGGGCGGGATATTTTGACGTTGGTACTGTAGCCCTTTCTCCCATTAATTATTTCCCGACAATCAGCGGTAAGGGCGGGCTGGAAGAGTATGGCGTTTTATACGGGCGGAGGTTTATCCATGGCGGGCACGCGTTCAGCTTTTCGGCGGGAGCATCATTTAACGACCGCACCGGATATGTTGCCGGAATAAATAACCAGCCGCAGCACTACGAAAGTTATTATGTCGGGCTGCCTTTTGAAATGAACGTGCTGTGGTTTAAGCCGGTTAAACGACGCTACCGGGTATATAGAATTTTTCCTGTTGGAAAACCCACGGCATTTGGCGACAGCTTTGGATTTAAGCTAGCCGGCAACGTCTCCGAACACAGCTATATTTCGTTGGGCATTGTGTTTGGAATGGGTAATCATAAAGAATATTAGATTTTACCGTGCTTCCGCGCCAGGGATAGAAGCGGATACCGCGGTTCGACAGCTCACCGTGAAAGGCCAACCGCAGTATGAGCGAATAGCCCGCCCGGGCGCTCAACTTAAGTAGCAGTTAGCAGCGGCAGCGGCAGTTGTCAGTTAATCGCGTAGCGTTAATGTGAAAGTCGAAAAGCAAAATTATATCCGAACCACTAAAACTCAAAAACGTCGCAACCGAAACACCAAATAAATAACGAACCCATCACCCTCGAGTACAACTACCCCGCTGTTACACAACTACACTATTTTTCACCAAAATTCTGCACTTTTCACAAAAATATCTATCTTTGCAGCCCCGTAATAGCGGGTAAATATTTAAAAATCAAAGTATAACAATGCAACAGTACGAAATCGTGATCGTTCTAACCCCGTTGTTATCGGTTGATACTGCTAAGGAGGCTATTGCCAAATACAGCAAACTCATTACTGATAACGGAGCCGAAATTGTCCAGGAGGACAATTGGGGTTTGAGAAAACTAGCGTACCCTATCCAAAAAAAGACGACTGGGTACTATCACTTAACTGAATTCAGGGCTCCGGGTGATTTAATTAACAAACTGGAGGTCGAGTTAAGGCGCGATGAGCGTGTTTTGCGTTTCCTTACTATCGCTTTGGACAAACATGCCATTGCGTATAATGAGAAAAAACGGAGCGGCGCATTTAACCAAAAGAAACCGGTTAAAACAGAGGAGGCTGCAAGCTAATGGCAAACGAACAAATTAAATACGTAACTGCCCCCAAGGTTGAGGACACACGTAAAAAATACTGCCGCTTTAAAAAGAACGGCATAAAGTATATCGACTACAAAGACGCTAACTTTTTATTAAAGTTCATTAACGACCAGGGTAAGGTATTACCACGCCGTTTAACCGGAACGTCGTTAAAGTTTCAGCGCAAGGTAGCACAGGCCGTTAAGCGCGCGCGCCATATCGGTTTGTTACCTTATGTCACAGATTCACTAAAATAATCGGGAGGGATATACAATGGAAGTTATTTTAAAACAAGACGTAAAAAACCTCGGCGATAAGGACGATGTAGTAAAGGTAAAACCTGGTTATGGTCGTAATTACCTGATACCAAAGGGCTATGCCGTACAGGCTACCGAATCGGCCCGCAAAGTTTTAGCTGAGAACCTGAAACAGGCGCAGTTTAAACAAGATAAGATCCGCAAGGATGCAGATAAGATCGCTGCCGGGCTGGAAGGTGTAAAACTGACCATCGGTGCTAAAGCAGGCGAAAGCGGCAAAATATTTGGCGCTATCAATACCATTCAAATTGCCGACGCTTTGAAAAAAGAAGGCTTTGAGGTTGACCGCCGCCGCATTACGTTTGAGCAGGAACCGAAGATGGTAGGCGAATACATCGCCAACATTAACCTGCACAAAGAAGTGAAGGTACAGGTACCGTTTGAGGTGGTAGCGGAGTAAGGTGCCCCCTCTAAATCTCCCCCGGTAGGGGAGACTTAAAAAATGAAGTTTAAAAGTGTTTTGCGAAAGCTTAACACTTTTTTTATGTAAGGAATTATTTACCTTGCAGGTAAAAAAGTCTCCCCTACCGGGGGAGATTTAGAGGGGGCTTATATGATCAAAGGCGGTGTACCCAGGCTACTATTGCGTATTCTAAAACTGCTTTTCATTGTTTTTGTGGGTGGCAGCATTTTGGCAGTGCTCGTGTTCCGGTTTATTAACCCGCCGTTTACGCTGCTGATGATACAGCGTGGTTTTGAGCGCAAAGCGGCAGGGAAAGAATGGAAGATAGATAAACAATGGGTGAGCTTTGATGAGATTGCCGACCCGATGAAGCGTGCGGCCGTAGCGGCCGAAGACCAGACATTTCTAGAAAATCATGGCTTCGATTTCAGAGCCATTGAGAAGGCCATAAAAAAGAACGAGCACAGTAAAAAGCTGATCGGCGGCAGCACCATATCGCAGCAAACGGCTAAAAACGTTTTCCTTTGGCCGGGCAGGTCCTTTGTGCGCAAAGGGTTCGAGGCTTGGTTTACATTGCTGATGGAAATTTTCTGGAGTAAAAAGCGCATCATGGAAGTTTACCTGAACGTGATCGAGACCGGGGATGGTATTTACGGCGTAGAGGCAGCCGCGCAGGAATATTTTCATATCCCCGCATCGCAGCTTAATAATCAGCAGGCAGCAGCCATCGCGGTGATATTTCCCAGCCCGCTTAAATGGTCGGCCACGCACCCTACCCGGTACCTGAGGCATCGGCAATACCTGATCATGAAAAATATGCGCCGGCTGGGTCCATTGGAATTTTAGTTACCACGAAATTAAATAGTTGTAAAAAGAAGCTTAGCTTTATGCGATGACCAAAAAAATCCTGTTGTTTTACTGTGCTGGCATGGCAATCGGCATAGGCATTGGTTTTGCCACGCATAATTTAGCGGTCGGGATGGGCGTCGGCGTGGCGCTGGCTTTTGCTTTCTCGCGCGGTTATGAACGCAGACGCCGGCGATAGTTTCTTCAACAAAAAAAGGAATGCCAACCGGCATCCCTTTCGTATTATATATGATGGAGTATAATATTGCTTATTTTGCGCGGCGCACCGGGTGTTTAATACCGTCGCTGCGGGCTTCACGTATTTCCCTTTTCAGGTCTTTTTTATCAGCCTTAATTTCTTTTTTATCAGCCTTTGCGGTGGCGATATCGCCAGCCTTAACCGCTTTTCGTTCGGCTGCCTTGTCGGCATGAATGTCTTTAAGGTCGGTTTTAACGGCTTTTTCGTCAACCTTCTTAACCTGTTTATCGGCCAATTTTACGGGGTGGTCGACGCCTTCACTCTTTAATACTTTAGCATCAGCCTTTATATCCTGTTTGTCGGTTTTTGCTGCCGCCAAGTCAGTTTTTGCGGCGGCCAGATTGCCCTTATTAATGGCGTGCTTCGCCTCGCCTTTCTCTTTGTTATACGCGCGAATATCATGGCGCATATCTTTCATCTGAGCCTTTTCTTCGGGTGTTTTGGAAGTGGCCGGTGCGGTAGTTTGAGCAAACGCCGCAGATGCTAATAGGCCTGCAGCGATCATTACACCAAGTGTTTTCATGGTTTTCATAATTTAACGTTGTGTATTGTTTATATGGTTTTTCTTTATAATTGATGGACTGCATTGATTTTAAATGGTTTAACTCAGCAAAAATTTTTTTTTAATATTGTTTTTATTAAACTATCCGGGCTATTTCACGTCTATCAATTTAAGTATTAGCGACCCTTATTATGATCACACCCGTTTACAAAATTCTGTTTGCATTTGTTTTAGTATTTTTTTCATATCGTTTGTACGGCCAAACCCAGCCACCGCTACCGGGAACAAATGAAAAAATAAAGCCGGATAATAAAAACAGGGACAGCACCTCATCCAGCTTTAAGTTTGGAATAGATTATGCAAGCAACAATGTTTTTATGGGGCGCACGGATACCACGCGAACGCCTATCGTTATGCCTTCACTCAAATACACGCTTAAATCGGGTATTTATTTTTCAGCCGCACTTGACTATATCCCGAATAAAAAAAGAAAGAAGCTGGACGGCGGCGATATCACGGCCGGCTATGATTTCGACATCACCGACGACCTGACCGGCGCAGTATCCTACACCAAATTATTTTACAACACCACCAGTACGCAAATCGCTTCATCCATCAGCAGCACTTTTAACGTCAATTTTAATTATGATATCGGCACTATAATTACGCCATCTTTGAGCGCGGACTATAATATAAACAAAGCGGGTATTAATAACGATATATTCTTAAACTTCGGTCTTACGCATGATTTTATTGTAATTGGCGTGTTTGGTCAGACGGATATCATCCTCATTTCGCCAACGGCAGCGGTAAACACCGGTACCGAAAATTTTTACGATGCTTATTTAACTAAGAAACAGTTTAAAAATGCTAAACGTACAGCCGCGCAAAATGCACTGGTAGCCAAATACACCAACCAGCTCAGCCAGTTTACTATATTGGATTACGAACTTTCGGTACCGCTGGAATATAAAACGGGTCATTTTATTTTTCAGTTTATCCCAACTTACGCCATCGCCGAAAATCAAATACCCAAGCAGATTGCTAACCGGCTGTCGACTGCGCCATCCGTGTTTTACTTTCAAACCGGCGTGGCGCTGAAGTTCTGAGCAAAGCGCTGAAGGTTAGGGTTAAAGACATTAGCGAGCCTTTTTTACTGGCTTTTTATTCTCAGCTTCGGCAGACCTCTTCTTTCGTGCTTCTGTATAAATCGCCCCGCCTAATGCCAACACCAGCAACACGGAACCGGCCAGCGAGATTTTTTCACCGGTATAATAGGATGCCGGATGGAATATAAATTCCACCTTGTGGTTTCCCACCGGTATCTGCGCCGCCCGTAAAAGATAATCGGCCCGGAAGTAGGGCGCCTCTTTCCCGTCGATCAGCATAGTCCAGCCTTTATCATAATAGATCTCCGAAAAAACAGCGATCTGTGGCACGGTAGAACCGGTTTGGTAGGTCAAATGATCCGGGTTATAGCTGGTTAGCGTTATGGTGGCGTTCGGGTCGCCGCCAAACGGTTTGGAATCGATCAGTTTTTTATAACGCTGGTCCACAATCGCCTCGTCTTTTGGTGCAAAACTGCTAATAGCCTGCATTTCTTCGTCGGCATTTTTAGCGATCTTCACACTTTTTACAAACCAGGCATGCCCGCATGCGGTGTTGTTACTCACCAGTTTATAATTGCGCCCGGTATCCTGGGTAATAATATACTTGGCATTCAACATATCCAGAACATCATGGTTGGGCGGGTTAACCTTTAACTGGTTATCTATCAGCTCGTCGTATCTTTTCAAACGTGCGGCAGAATAGCCGCTGATCGATTTGTGGAAAAACGGATTGATGTTATCCCGCTCGATATTTTCGAGCTCGGAGTAATCAAACACACGAAAATCGGGATCGGTATCCCGGCTGATAAACTGGTCGACCTCCCGGGGCTTTATTTGCTGATCCGCCTCCTGTTTTTCCTGGAAGTTCGCATCTTTCAGGTAGCGCTTATCAACCTGCCAAAGATCGATCAATACCAGGGCAAACAACCCGATAGAAAATACCGAGACATTAATTTTCGTCTTGATAAAGGCCCATACAATACCAAATGTGAGGGCTATAAAGATCAGCGACCTGAAAGCATCTGCCCGTTCCAGGTCTACCCTGTCGCTAACGATAGCGCTGGCAATACTGTTGGCCATAGCGCCGTCGCCCTTAAGGGCTTGTGTAAGATAGCTGATACCCGATTGAAAATCGCTGGGTTTAAAGCTCAGCAAAAGCTGGGGCAGCGCTATTAAAAGTAATATCACCCCGCCCACCATATAAAAGGTAAGCCGTAATTTTTTAAGTATTTCTTTTTTATCGGTTGTAGTAATGATTTCCTGCACGGCAAGAAACGCGAGTATAGGAAAGCAAATACTGGTAACGGCAATAATTGATTCAACCGTTCGGAACTTATTGTAAAACGGAAAGTAATTGAAAAACAGGTCGGAAACATAGGGGAAGTTTCCGCCGAATGACAATAATAACGTTAATACAACGGTCCCGGCGATCCACCACTTGATCCGGCTTCTGACTATAAATAGCCCGAACAGGAACAGGAAGCATATGACGGCGCCAAAATAAAACGGGCCCGATGTTGACGGGCGCTTTTCTCCCCAATAGGATGAAAGGCCCGGGATACCCGACAATTGCTGCGCATAATTGAGCGCCTGGTCTTCCGGAACGTTTTTACCGGTAAATACCTTTGTTAGCGCCGAGTTTTGGTCGGGCGGTTCTGAGTATGTGCCCCCGCCGTAGGCGTTGGGCACTAAAAAAGTAAGGCATTCGCCCACACCCTGACTGTATTGGTAAGCATACGTTTTACTAAGGCCGTTTGAAGGCTCCTTATCCTTTTGGGTAAGGTTTGACGGGCCCCTGTAACTGTACTTGCTGTATTCGAGCGTGCTCCACAATAACGAAGCGTTTACCAGCAAAGCTATAGCCATTGCACCGGCTAAATATCCCAGCGACTTCCAAAAAGCGGCCGTGGCCTTTGATTTAATGGCCTGGTATAATTCTATGCCCAATAATATAGCTAAAGCCATGAGCAGGTAATAGGTCATTTGTATGTGATTGGCCTTAAATTCCAGCGCCATGAAAAGGGCGGTTAGGGCCCCGCCCAACAAATAGCGGCCCCGTAAGGTCAGCAGTACGCTGCCGATAATTAAAGGGAAAAAGGCTATAGCAAGCGCCTGGTTTGAATGCCCCGCCTGAAGCAAAATGATGTTATACGACGAAAATGTGAACGCAACCGCACCGGCGGCAGAAAGCCACGGATTGAGTTTTAAAACCGTGAATAAAAAATAGGTGCCGAATAATAATAACAGCACATCGTAGATAGGATTCGGAAAAACCGCGATGAGCCCCTTTATAACCCAGGTAGCAACATTATTTGAATAAGGAGCCCATATTTGATAGGCCGGCATGCCGCTGAATATCTGGTTGGTCCATAATATGGTGGTGTCTTTGGCCCGGTAGTCACTGATCTCTTTCTGTGTCGACTGGGCGCCGAGCACGTCATATTGCCCTAATGTTTTACCCTGGAAGGCTGGAGTAAAATAAATAAAGCATATCACTAAAAAAATTCCGCCAATTATAAAGTGAATGCCATTCCGCTTGAACCAATTATTCATCTGAGTTTATTAAAAAGGGATAATATATTCTTCAAAAATAGAAATTTGAATGAGAATAGAAATTATAAGTTGTTTTATTGTGAATTAGCTTATACCGGGTTTTTAACCACTATTTACCCAGGTCATCAGTGACGTGGAACAAACCGCTCGACTGATCCATATGCCACGGATATAAAGTTTCGTTGCTGCTAAAATTGGTGCCGTTCATGATATTGCCATTTGCCATGGTAATTTGGACCGCTTTAGTTGAATAAAGCTTTTTGTTGGTCTGATCGTATATAAGCTCCTGCGATTTGAACGTCTCGCCCTGGGTGTTGGTCGCTACAACGTTTTTGCGGAACTCGATAATATTATCTTTCTCGCGGCGGATGGCATAATCAGACACGATAGTCCCTTTCTCTTTAAGGTTATCATCGTAAAAAACGATCTTGACGCCTTTTGGCATTTCCTGGAACGTATTGTCCGATTCGATCATAAGAGGGGTGGTAAGATGCGCCTTAACCTTTGCCGAGTCACTATAGATAATATCGACACCTTTTGAGATCGACACAGGCTTATCCTCTTCTTTCGAGGATATTTTTTTTATATCATCCAATGAATTTTCGCATGAACTCAACCACAGCATGCAAATAAACAGTGCCGGCAAACAGAGGATCGATCTTTTTATTGCCCGACGATACATTGAATAAAGATTAATCGAATTTAAACCGCTGGAACCACTTGTCGTTGAGCGTGAAGCCTAAATGGAAATTGACATAATTTTCTTTCACCAGGCCATTGGTTAATGTGCCGCGCTGGCCGATTTCGGCCGAGAAGTTAATTTTATAGAAACTTAAGTTATTCGGCGCCAACGGCAGCCCCAACCCAAAGGTTATCGCTTTGCGCGTGATGTTGGTATTGTTAACGTTTAAATAGGTTTGATCATAAATAAACCCGATGCGATAATCGGTACGAGCAAAGTAGTTATGCAATGCATTGTAATCGGGTGTAAACTGCCCTCCAATATTAAATGTTTTACTGTCCTGTAATCCCTGGTTCACTCCCCCTACGGTAAGATCGGACCACTTTCCCATGGAATAATCGGCCCCGATCAAAAACCTCAGGTCGTATTGATATGATATGCCAAAATGATTGATCTGCGGCAACTGGATTTTACTTTTCGCTCCCTGGTGATTGATCAGCGTATCCGTTGCCAGGTTTTGGTTGCCAGAGGCGTCATAGCTGTATTGGCTTACAAGATAATTGTTTGTAGAATTGATACGCGAGTTTGCCGAGGCGGAATATCCGAGCACAAGGTGCTTTTGCTGCTGATTGCCAAAGTCAAATGAATACTGAACGCCATAGTCGTAATTTAATCCGCCAACGCTCATGCTGTTTTCAACCCTCGAATTTAAGGTGCCGAATAAGGTAGGTATTTCAGTGGAACTGTATTGCTGTAGATTGCCAAAAATATAAGAGACATTTCCGCCTATAAGCAAATGTTTGCCGAGGCCGAAACCATAACCGATATAGGCTTTCGATAGTCCCCCGTCGCCATTGTAAATATAATTTACGGCGCTGGTGTCTGCCGCCGAGCCTGTCCCGAATCCTTTGCTCAATGTCTGTTTGTTGCCGTAGCCCATTTCGCTGTAAGGCAATAATCCAAAGCTGAACGCCGAGCGTCTGCTCACGGGAATTGCAAATACCACATGGCTTAACCTAAAATTGCCGCTGGTTGCATTTACAGTGGCACCCGAAGAGTTAACCTGATTTAAGCCAACTACGTCAGAATAAAAACCTGCGTCGATAGTGGTGAAATTTATTGTGCCATATGACGCCGGGTTAATAACATTAATATTGTTATAGCCGCTTATTTTGTTGATGGCTGTGCCTATGCCGCCCATAGCTATATTTTGCGGTAATAATTGCGGGGTAATATCGCCCAGCCCAAATTTTGAATAAGGAGAGCTTGAAGTAGCTGTTGACTGGGCCGATGCGCCAAATACAATAACTGATAGTAAAAATATTAAAAAAAATCTGGTATATCTAATCATTATTATGTGGTATAGCTGCATTTAAACCCTTTAGAACCAAGTGAGGGTCAATTTTAATACAGGGCGCAAAGATGCTATTTTTCAATAGAGTATCAAAAAAAATACTGTCGCCCCCCGTTAGTATAATATTCAAATCTTTTACGTTGCTTTTATAGCTTTCTATAAAGCCGGTTAATTCATATTTTATGCCGTTTTGTATCCCCGAACGTATTGACGACGCCGTGTCGTTGCCATATATTTCTGTAAATGTTTCATCGGCGTTAATGAGCGGTAAAGAGGCCGTGTAATAATTTACAGCCTTAAAACGCATTTTTAGCCCCGGCGATATACTGCCGCCAAAATAATTGCCTTTCGCATCCACCCAATCATAGGTAATACATGTCCCGGCGTCAATCACCAGGCTATTCACCCCAGGATAAAGGTGGTTTGCAGCTATCACCCCCGCCAGGCGATCGGGGCCAAGCGTTGCCGGCGTTTGATAACGGTTATTGACAGCGCCTGTCATCCCCGCACTAAACCAAATTACCTCTGTTTTTTTTGATAATGCAGGCTCCCACTGCGCTCCGCCTGCTTTAACTGTCGAAATTATAGCCCTGCTGATCGTATGCTTGTTTAAAAAACCTGCTATTACCGCTGTGTCAACCAATTGATACTGGCTGGTCTCCAATAACTCATCATGCTCAAAAACGCCGATTTTTGTGAAAGTATTACCAATATCGACAACCAGGTTGGCCATCAGGCTTTGACCGCTGATAATATGGATTCAAAAATAGCCAGTCCATCCTCGTTCGCTACCAAAGTATCCGAGGCACGTTCGGGGTGCGGCATAAAACCGAACACGTTTCTTTCAGTGTTGCATATACCTGCAATATTTTCCAATGAACCGTTGGGATTTGAGTCTGTTGTTATATTGCCCGCGTCATCGCAATAACGGAACAAAACCTGGTCGTTATCATTGAGCGATTTTAAAACATCGGCATCGGCAAAATAATTCCCTTCGCCGTGGGCTACCGGTATTTTTAATGCTCTTTGCTGATCAATTTGTGCGGTGATCAATGAATTTGCCGTTTGGGCCTTCATATAAATGTTGCGGCAAATAAACTTACGGTCCTTATTATGCAGCAGTGCGCCTTGCAGTAACCCCGCTTCCGTCAATATCTGGAAACCGTTGCATATCCCCAGCACATAACCCCCCTTAGCAGCAAATTGTATCACTTCCTGCATAATGGGCGAGAAACGGGCAATAGCGCCCGAACGGAGATAATCGCCAAAGGAAAAACCGCCCGGCAACACAATAAAGTCGGCACCCTGCAGGTCGTGGTCTTTATGCCACAGGCGCACAACCTGCTGGTCCATTATTTTCTCTAATACATAAATAATGTCCTCATCGCAATTGGAACCGGGAAATATGACTACTCCGAACTTCATGATACAAAACTAATATAACAGCCGTAATTTGAACGTATATAAAAGTTAAAAAGTGTTAAACTGGAAAAAGATGATCCCCGCGATTAATAGCAGGAATAATGATTCATAGATCCATTTACGCTTTGCGTACAAGAAATAGTAAGAACAAAATATGGCGGCGGGGACCGCACACAGTAAAAAATGGTTTAAATGAAATTCGGCAGCTTTAATATAAAAAGAAAGGCCGCCAATTAAAAAAATGATAAACAGCATTTGAAAAGACTTCCTTATCTGGACATAACTTTTATAGAAATTTTGCTGCAGCTTAAAAAAACAAAGCACCAGGATAAGAATTACGGGCACCAGCACCAGGTAATTGTAATAGTTTATACGGATCCTGTCGGGAAACCTGGTTGCAAGCGGATTCCAGGTATTATAAAGATCGGGCAGTATATCATTCAGATAATAATAGACTGCCAGGAAGAAAAATACAGTAATGTAGCCTATGACACCTGCTACCCATTCGCGCCAGTTAAACGGCCTGAAAAGTATCAAAGCCGTCCAGATAGCTAAAAAAAAATAATTAAACGGAAGATAGATCAAAGAACCGACCGCGATGATCATCCCCAAGTCATACGCCGGCGATTTGGCATCGTTGGTTTTATAAAAGCTGAATACTTTAAACAAGAGCCAAATGACTAAAAAATTGCATATTAACGGTGGGCTTAACACCAAAAAGGGCGTAAAAAGTCCTGACAGCGTTACATACATCAGGGCGGGTAAAAACGTGGGCTTACCTAGTAAATTATAGTGATTTACTAAAAAGTTTAATAATAAAGCCTGGATAAATACAAGAATAGCGGCAATAACAATATTGTAAAACGGCGAAAATGTATATAGATAGGAAACAGGGAGCAACAGGCGCGAGATGGGCCCAGAAAAGTTTAATGTTACCTGGGCCGGTGCATGAAACAAATAGCTTCCGCGTAAAAAAAAGAGCAAAACGGCAAGCCAAAAAATATTGAACGGGCTGTGTGTTTTAAAAATTTTGATCATCACCGCTGTTTTGCCCCGGCGAAATTAGCAGAAAATTGCTCAGGATAAAACCACGTCGGCGTTTGCGTATTGTTTTACCATATTATCTACAATTTGTGCGGTTTCGTCGGGGAAGTTTACGTGTAGTTTTTTGTCGTCGTTTAGCCAGTTGTTAATGTGGTAAATAAAGTGATCGTCAATTTCATTGATCACCGGAACGCCAAGTTGCGAGGCAGCCAGGGCATTACATTGCTGCTCATACTGATTTTTCATAGGTATCATCAGCACCTTCTTCTTTAAAAATAACGCCTCGGCAGGTCCTTCAAAACCGCCGCCGGTTAGCAAGCCTTCGCAAGACGCCAGGCTGCTGTTAAAGCTTTCATTATTTACCGGTAGTATCCTCACATTCGCCTCCTGGTACACAGTTTTTTGCCGCTTCGAAAAAATATGCCATTGCACCCGCTCGGTTTTTTTTAAAAGCCGGGTGAGCATTTTATCGTCATAGGCCGGCAAATAAACCGTATAGTGGCCTAAATTGGAAGTTTCCAGGTTGCGTATTTCGCTTCTTATCACGGGCGTATGAATAAAATCGTCATAACGCTCAAAATGAAACCCGATATGATGTGTTGTTGGTGAATAGTATTTGAGCAGCCATTCGCCAAAGCTAAGCTTTGCGGGCCTCGGCGTTTTTGGCGAGGCGAATGAGCATTGATGACTCAATGACACCGATGGTATTTTCTGGAGCTTGCACGCCCACGCGCTAACCGGTTCAAAGTCATTCACAATGAGGTCATACTGTTTTAATGGGAGGCTGTGGATGTCGTGCCATAGTCTGCGTGTGTTCATGATCTTATACGTAGCCCATTTATCAACCCCGCCGCTGGTGCCAAATACAAAGCTGAAGCCATGAAATTTATATTTAAGCGGCTGCGATAAGCTAACCTCGGCCTGAGTTCCGCTAACTAAAAGATCCAGTTCGCCATACTGCTGCAACAACGGAACAATTTCGCGCGCACGGCTGATATGGCCGTTCCCTGTCCCTTGTATGGCGAATAATATTTTCATGGTTTATCTGTTGCAGGCTGGGATGTTAAAAATTGTACGGGCCGGCATTACAACGTTAACTACCGCGCCCAATATTACAACATTTCAAGCTTACTACCTTTCACTTTCAACAAATGGTTAACTATGCTCCTGTTTAAAACGTTCCAACAAATTTTTTATGTCAAGTTTAGCTTCCAGGTCGTCGGCATCGGTTTTATCTTCCTCGTCGGCATCGTGGTGAAAGTTAAGGGGGTCATACTTAAAAATGGTCCAATGGCCGTTGTGGTACTCCAGCGCCGATAAGCTTTCTACCCAATCGCCGGAATTTAAATATAAAACCGAACCTGTTTTTTTGGTAGATTCAATCTCCCTGATCCCGGCCTGGTGAATGTGCCCGCAAATTACATATCGATATGATTTGTCGACGGCCAGGTCGGCGGCTGTTTGTTCAAACTGGTTGATAAATTTTACCGCATCCTTAAACCGGGCTTTTACTTTTTGCGAAAAGCTCAGTTTCGGCCGCCCGATCAAAGTTAAAAACCAATTGGTCAGGCTGTTGATTAATATCAAGGTATCGTATCCTATAGCGCCCAGTTTAGCCAGCCACTTTGAATGCTGCATCGTAACGTCGAATACATCACCGTGGAAAATCCACGCTTTTTTACCATCGATATTCAGCACGATCTTATCGAGCAACTGGAAGGTACCTAAGTTAAAGTCGGTGAATTTCCGCAGCATCTCGTCATGATTGCCGGTCAGATAATATACCGGGACGCCTTCGGTAACGAACTTTAATATCCGGCGCACAACCTTCATATGCGCCTCGGGCCAGTACGATTTGCTAAATTGCCATATATCAATAATATCTCCGTTTAAAATGAGCATCCCGGGCTTAATGCTTTTTAAATATTTAAGCAGTTCTTTAGCATGACATCCAAAGGTGCCTAAATGCACATCGGATATAACTACGATATCGACTTCACGTTTTGCCATTAAATTTAAGGGGGTAGATTTTCATCCGGCAAAATATGCCGTGGATATTGGGATAGATTTTGAAAGTAACGATCTTATTCGTCGTCTTCGTCGTCATTAACCTTCAGTTCATAAGGGCTGAGGTAGAATATGCCTACAAGAAAAAGCAATCCACATACAACCAAATACGTATAAGCGAACTCAAATTGCATCTTACGCAGTTTTTACAAATATCCGTGAATTAGGTTATCTTAACATTAAGACTCTATTAAATGTAAAAGGTTTCAGTGCTTTGAAACTTTTTTTATCCGGTCCGGCTGTTTTAAATGTGTACGGGTAAACTTATATCATTGTTGTGCATTTAGAATGTCTAAATGGTGGTGTATTTATGCGCATGCAGAGAATAAGTAGCGTTGCTTGTAATATTATAGCATTAAAGTCAGCTCCTTTAAGTGAGTAACCTGCACAGGTACATCTTGAGGCTTTGGCAAATTAAACGGGTTAAAATAAATAGCATCCATGCCGCAGTTCAAAGCCCCGTACACATCAGCCTCCAGGCTGTCGCCGATCATCAGCGACTCACTTTTGTTGGCGCCGGCTAAGCGCAGCGCGTGCTCAAATATAGCTTTGTCGGGTTTATTAACGCCCACTGTTTCGGATATAATAATATGCTTGAAATAGCCACCGATATTGGTGTTCCCTATTTTAAATTCCGACGACTCTTTAAACCCATTTGATATCAGGTGCAGGGTATACTTGTTTTGCAGGTACCGCAACGTTTCATGTGCGTGGGGGAAAAGATTGGTTTTGGTCGGACACAGCCGTACATACGCGTCTTCAAATCCTGACGGGATATGATCGGGATGTACGCCCAGCTCAATAAATGTCGCTCTGAACCGCGCTTCGCGCAGCTGATCTTTGGTTATTTTGCCGGTATGATATTCGGCCCATAGCCGATGATTGTTGCGAGTGTAGGTCGCGATAAATAACTCCGCGGAATGCAGGCCGATTTGGTGCAGGTTATGAATGGCATATAGCTCAAGCAATGACTCTTCGGCATTTTTGTCAAAATCCCATATCGTATGGTCAAGATCAAAGAAAATATGTTTATATTTTTTAGGGAGCTGGTTTGCGGTTTCAGATTTGTTCATCCCGGCAGTATAATGCCAAATTTAATACAATTAAACTAATCATGTATGCGCTGTCGGTACCGTTCGAGTTCCGAACAGGACGAAGGGGCCAAACAGTGACAAAATACGGCCGCTTTTATAACTATGATTGTGCAAACACCGTATTTAAACTATAGAATATTCAGCTCTGCCAGCGTCTTTTTCAATTCGCTCGCGGAGGTGAAATGAATGGATTTTATCCCCAGTTTTTCGGCCGCAACGATGTTCCGGTAATTGTCGTCAATAAATAAAGCTTCGTCTGCCCTGATGTGATGACGGTCGAGCAGTAATTGATAAAATTCCGGTTGTGGTTTGCGCATCTTTTCAGCACCTGACACGACAATGCCGTCAAACCAATTTAAAAAATCGTAGCGGCTTATGGCGTGCGGAAACAACTCTGCCGACCAGTTGGTGAGGGCGTAAATCTTATATTTTCCGCTTTCCTTTAACTCTTTGAATATCTCGACGGCGTCATGCAATGGGCCGCCCAGCATCTCAACCCAGCGCGAATAAAAAGCGCGTATATTATCCTCGTGTTCGGGGAATTGTTTAACCAGCAGGTCCGTGCCTTTCTGCAGCGGCCGGCCGGCATCTTGTTCTTCATTCCAGTCGGGGGTACAAACCATAGTCAGGAAGTTTTTCATTTCCTCTTCATCGCTGAAGATCGTGCGGTACATATAATACGGGTTCCAGTCAATAAGAACCGCGCCAAGGTCGAAGATGATAGTGTTGATCATAGAAAGCGATGTCTGGGCCATGATATGAACCATGGCGCTCCAAAAGTCCAAAAAATCGTGGTTCAAACAAAAAATTCTTAATTTAATGCCGTGAATAACCACGACCACAGGATCGGTATTAAATCGTGGGCCGAAGAAGACCGGCCGCGCGAGAAGCTTAGCGCGCAGGGCCGCCGCTCGTTAACCGACGCCGAACTGATCGCTATACTTATCGGCTCGGGCAGCCGCAACGAAAGCGCGGTCGATTTAAGCAAACGGATCCTGCACCACTATGATAACGACCTTAATAAACTCGGCAAAGCATCCATCAACGAGCTTTCCGCCTTTAAGGGCATCGGCGAGGCAAAAGCGATCTCGATCATTGCAGCGCTCGAGCTGGGCCGCCGCCGTAACGATTTCGATAGCAAAGCGCCCGAAACCATCGGCAGCAGCCGCGACGCCTACAATATTATCCGGCGGCACCTGGTCGACCTTAACCACGAGGAATTCTGGATCATACTGGTAGGCCGGTCGCAAAAAGTGATCGGAAAAGAACTGGTTAGCCGGGGAGGATTGTCTGCCACGGTGGTGGATCCAAAAATCATTTTCAGCATCGCGTTGCAGCACCAGTCAACAGGGATAATCATGGTCCATAACCACCCGTCGGGCAACCTGAAACCCAGTCAGCAGGATATCCATCTCACCAAAAAACTGGCCGAAGCCGGCGCATTGCTCGATATCAGGATACTCGATCACCTGATCATCAGCGATACGGCTTTTTTAAGCTTTGCCGACGAAGGATTATTTTAATTTAGTCTGTTGTGCTGTCCGCAGATTTAATTGAATATTAGAAACAACCTTTTCATTGGTATGTTGTAATTATAAATCATTAAAGATCATGATAACACCAGCAAACCCGCTCCCGCCCGACGATTCGGAAACCGAAGACGACGAACAATTAAGCCAGAAGGATATTCATTCCAACGGATTTGATGAGAATACTGCCGCCGGCGACATTGACGAAACCGATGCGTTAAGCCAGGCCTACGATGCCTCGGAACCGTCATATACGCTCGGCTCGGATGAGGATGAGGAATAGGTCATAACCGCGAGCAGGGCGAATACGGGCTGCACTTAACGCTTCGGCAGTAACGCTATACCAGGCTATGGAAAGTTGTGAGGGTAGGCCCCCACTGCAATTCAAGGTTGGGGTTACAGTAGGGTTTTGCGCAATTTACAAAATCATGGATGGCCTTGTTGATCAGGTCCGGTTCAGATGTGGCGTTTTCAACCGATGTGTACCAAACCGGTTCGGCGCCATCGTGCACTTTTTTCCAGTTGTCTTTCTCAAGACAGGCGTAAATTTGCTCCCGTTGTTCGCTGCTCGTTGCAGGGAAATTTGCTTTTACAATTACGTAGTTCATTTTTAATGGTTTAGGGTGGCCATTTGTGAGGTTTACCGCAGGTTGCTTATCGCAGGTTTGGTAGTGCTCAGCTGCAAAGCCAGCCTCGGGTTACAATAGGGTTGTGCACAGGCGGCAAAGTCACTAATGACAGCTTTTATGAAGTCTGTTTCTGAAAGTGTATTTTTAAACGGGGCAAACCAAACAGTAACACCGCTTGCGGGTTCCCGCGCCTGTTGCCATTTCTTTTTCAAGCCGTGATAAATTTCTGCTTTTTGCCCGGCGTCAACACCCGGAAAATCAGCCGTTACTAATACATAGTCCATGTGTTGATAAGTTTAGTTCAGTAAGACAAACCAAACTTACCTATAATCTATACCCCGTCAACCCGTGTTTTCACGGTATTTATTTTTGACAGGTTCGTAGCAGGATAGATATTTGGAAGTTAAATTATGGACAAAGGTATTTACGATACGGTTATCTCGCCTCTAAGGTCTGTCTCCAGCAAATGCTTCACCTGCTGTGAGTCCTTGGACTGTCCCAGCACAAACATCAGCTTGGTAACAGCCGATTCGAAAGTCATATCGTAGCCATTTGCTACGCCGATATCCTTTAACTGGCGGCTGGTTTCATACCGGCCAAGCTCAACCGTACCCACCTTGCACTGCGAAATGTCAAGGATCACTTTACCGCTGTCAATGGCGCTTTTCAGCAGGTTGGTAAACCATTCGTCGGTTGTCGTATTGCCAGCGCCAAAGGTTTCCATTACAATACCTCGTACATCGGCGCTTAATATTGTCTCCACTACCTTCGCGCTTATGCCGGGGTATAGCTTCAAAACGGCAACGTCATTTGCCAGGTTCCTGTGCACTTTAAGTTTATCCCCATCGGCGGGGCGCCTGATATCGTTGATGCTGAACCGCAAGTGCACACCCGATTCGGCCAGGATAGGATAGTTGGGCGAACGGAATGCTTCGAATTTAGATGAGTTGTATTTAAAGGAACGATTACCCCTGAATAACTTATAATCAAAATAGATACATACCTCGGGTACCCGCGATCGCTCATTCTTTTTCGCTTTCGCGATCTCGATCGCGGTCATTAAATTTTCCTTGGCGTCGGTACGCACAGCGCTGATGGGCAATTGCGACCCGGTAAATATCACCGGTTTATCCAGGTTCTCGAGCATAAAGCTAAGCGCCGAGGCGGTAAACGCCATTGTATCCGATCCGTGAAGGATCACGAAGCCATCTACCTGGTGGTAGTTTTTCTCGATCAACCCGGCGAGTTCACTCCAAATCTCCGCGTTCATATTGGACGAATCGATGATCTGATCGAACGAATGAACCTGTATTTTGCAGTTTAACCGTTCAAGCTCGGGCACATTGTCCATTATCTGCTCAAAATTGATCGGTTTGAGCACCTTTGTCTGCGGATCGGTCATCATGCCAATAGTGCCGCCGGTATATATGATCAGTATCTGGCTCATAAGTATTCTGGTCGTACTGAAATATAAATCAAATTAAAATTACACCCCAAATATCAGCTTCGAGTTTTCGGTTGTCACTTTAGCCACCGTTTGAATATCGGTTTTATGCAACTCCGCAATCTTTTGGGCAACGTAAACCAGGTACGAGCTTTCATTTGGTTTGCCCCGGTACGGGACGGGTGTAAGGTACGGAGAATCTGTTTCTAAAACGATATGCTTTAGGTCAATTTGCTCTACTGTTTTATCAAGTCCGGCATTTTTATAGGTAACAACACCGCCAATGCCCAGGTAAAAACCCAAAGCGATCACTTTTTTAGCCTGTTCAGGTGTTCCGGTAAAGCAATGGAATATGCCGCGCAGCCGTTCGTCATGCTCTCGCTGCAGCACGTCAAAAACTTCATTGAACGCATCGCGGCAATGGATGACAATGGGCAGTTTTAGTTCTTTCGCCCATACAATTTGCGCTCTGAACGCGGCAACCTGTTCCTTTAAAAGAGTTTTGTCCCAATACAGGTCGATCCCTATCTCGCCGATGGCGAAAATTTGACGGCCGTTACTGGCGGCCTTTATTTCGGCCAGTTCTTCTTCCCAGTTTTCTTTTACCGAGCACGGGTGCAGGCCCAGCATTGGGTAGCAGCTATCGGGATACGAATCTACCAGCGAAAAAACCAGCGAAACCGAAGACGGGTCGACACTTGGCAGAAACAACCGGCTTACGTGATTGTCTGCGCAGCGCTGCATCAGCTCCGCGCGTTTTGCCCCGTCGGTCTCATAATATAAATGGGTATGCGTATCGGTTAATACCATGTGGCAAAGTTAACCATCCACTTAACAAACTTGGCAAGCTTTCTTTTACATTGAATGCCTATTGTCTGGCCGGTTTCTTAGAAAAGGTCTTCTTTTTATGAATGGCCTTTTTAACCGGCGTTCTTGAAACCGCCGCGGCATGTTTGATCGGTTTTACCTTTACCAGCTCAACGTCAAAGATCAGCGTGCTGTAAGGTGCAATGTCGCCCTGACCCTGGCCATCATAAGCCAGCGCCGATGGAACAACAAACGTCGCTTTTGAGCCTTCATTCAGCAAAAGCAAACCCTCGTCCCAACCTTTTATAATGCCTCCCGCGCCCAGCACAACCTGTATCGGCTCATACGGCCGGCCTGGCTGATCCAAGCCAGCCTCTTTTGCCACCGATTCAATGCTCGTATCAAACAGCTTACCATCGGTTGTGCGCCCTACATAGTTAACGAGCACCGTGTCCCCTTTCAGCGGTTTGCGTTTCAGCGACGGTTTGGTGATCACATATTTTAAACCCGATGGCGTGGTTTTTAAAACCAGTTTATGACCGGCAATATATTTATTGGCGTCAGCCAGCTCCGCAACTTTCATTTTTTCGATGGTCGCGTTTCTTTCGGCTATCGCGTCATTTAGCGATTGCACTCTTTCTATCTTAAGGGTAAAACTGAGGTAGGCGCCTTTGGGTAAAAACGCTGGCCGCTGGTCTTCATGACCTTTAAATATCGAATCGGTGGGCACTTTAACAAAAGCGCTGTCTTTAACGGCTAATAACGGGAACACTTCCATCAGGTCGCCAACGTTTTGCGGTTCTGTAACCTGGGCCTGTACAGGGTGCCCGGCGGCGTAGGTACTGAATAGCACCGAATCTTTATCCGTTTTTTGAATAAACTGAAAGGTGACAATATCATTCAGCTTGATCTTCTCGCCCGTATTGTGCGTAAATACCTGGTACAACGCACCTTTCGGGGTACGCTGCAGCCCGGTTTGGGCTTTGGCGCCAACCGCCAGCATTAATGCTAAAAAACAAGTTATATATTTCATAGTAAATAAAAAAGGCCTCCCGGAAATTCCCGGAAGGCCGTAGATCAATTAAAAACTATTTTTTTACAGGATGCTGCTGTACCGGCGGCGTAGTGGCAGCAGGAGCGGCGGGTTTTGGTGCGTTTGGATCAGGATGAATAATATCAACCAGTTCCACATCAAATACCAGGGTGGTAAACGGTTGTATCTGGCCGTTTCCGCGCTCGCCATAGGCGATAGCCGATGGCAGCACCAGCGTAGCTTTTGCGCCTTTGTTCAGCAGTTGTATACCTTCGTCCATGCCCTGGATCATGCCCGCAACGCCAACCGGGAACCGGATGGGTTTATAAGCATTGGGCATAGGGTTAATAGGAAGTTTTGCTTTTACAGCTTCCGCCCGTACGCTGCTTTCCATCACCTTGCCCGATAACATCTTAACCGTATAATTCACCACCACCGTGTCGCCGGGCGCAGGCTTTGGCCCGCTGCCCGGTTGGGTGATAATATAATATAAACCCGAAGGGGTTTGCGTAAACTTAAGCTTGCTATCGGTAATGTATTTCTTAATTTTTAACGGCTCCTCTTTTCTCATCAGGTCGCTTTCGGTTTTTAAATAAGCCTGCAGGCGGCTATTAAATACCTCGTCGGTAAGATTTCCTTTCGGGATCACCTTCAGCACTTTTACTTCGTAAACAATATATTTACCTTTAAACGGCGGTTTCGCCGTTCCTTTTTTCATTGTCGAATCGATATTTATCTTTATCGTCGCGCTGTCGCCTTCCGAAAGCATCCTGAGTCCCGAAAATATATCGCCTTTGGTTTGTGACTTTTGCACAACGGTATAAGACGGGTGGCCAGCCTCGTAGGTACTGAATAAAACCGAATCGGCATCGGTTTTGGCTATCAGGTTTACGCTTATAAAATCGCCGTCTTTAATGTTTGGGCCGTTCTTATCTACATGGATGTTGTATAACAGCCCGGCGTCGCCTTTTTTAAATCCGCCGTTGCAGCTTGCAAGTGCTATTGCCGCAGCTGCCAAAAACATGAGTCTTTTTTTCATTTTTATTGGGTTAATAGATTTTTATAGTCAGGTAATATTTGTTTAAAATCATTCACAACCTGTTCAAGGCTGTTATTTGAATAACCGCCGGCGGCATTTCTGTGGCCGCCGCCGCTGAAATACTTTTTGCAGATCTCGTTAGCCGGAAATTCGCCTTTCGACCGCAGCGAAAGCTTTACGCGGTCGGTTCGTTCAACAATAAACGCCGCCAGGCGCATCCCTTTTATAGATAACGCGTAATTTACGATACCTTCGGTGTCGCCGGTCGCTATGCCGTACTTTTCCAGGTCCTGTTTGCCAGCGGTTATAATGGCCGTGTTATATTCGGGTAAAACCTCTAAATGCTGCGAGAGACAAACGCCAAGGAACCGCAGCCGTTTTTCGTCCGAGCTATTGTAAACCAGGTCGTATATATGCCAGTTTACAGCGCCGGCGTCCATAAGGTCGGCGGTGATGCGGTGCACATCCGACGTGGTGTTCGGCAGCGAAAATGAAGCCGAATCCGTCATAATGCCCACGTACAAACAAGTAGCCACATCCTTATTTATCAGTTCTTTATGGTTAAGCTCGCCGGCAATAAACGTATAAATAAGCTGGGCCGTTGCACAAGCGTTGATATTCCAGTACCGGTAATCGTCAAAGTCCTCGGGTTCCAGGTGATGGTCTATCAAAATTTTTACCGCAGTGCTTTTCCCAACCGCGCTGCCCAATTCATTAATACGGCTTAATGCGTTAAAATCAACGCAGAAGATAATTTTGGCTTCAGCTACCAGTTTCTCTGCTTCTTCTTTATTTTCTGTATAGACAATAACCTCTCCGTTTCCCGGCATCCACTCTAAAAACTGCGGATAATCGGTTGGCGTAATAACCTTTGCATGGTGGCCAAGCTGTATCAGGTAATTATACAAGCCTAACGACGAGCCCATCGCATCGCCATCGGGCTTATGATGGGTTGTGATCACTATTTTTTGAGGCTGCGCTAAAAGTTCAACAAGCTGGGCTTTATCCAACATTCAAATTTTAAAAAAGAGTTGCAAAGCTAAATAAATAAATCAAATACAGGTAGGTTATTTAATGTAAAAGCCTTGAGGTTTCAATTGGAAAAAGCTACTTTTGCGCCAAATTCAAAACGTAGCCCTTTAAACTGCGCTTATCAAACAAAAAGCAACATAACACGAATGAAAACATTCACCATGATAAAACCCGATGCCGTTGCAAACGGGCACACCGGGGCAATTTTAGACCAGATAATAAAAGGCGGTTTTAAAATTACCGCCATGAAATACACGCACCTTAGCGCGCTGAAAGCCGGTCAGTTTTATGAAGTGCATAAAGAACGTCCTTTTTACGGCGAGCTGGTAAATTTTATGTCATCGGGGCCTATCGTCGCGGCCATATTGGAAAAAGATAACGCCGTTGATGATTTTCGCAAGCTGATCGGCGCCACCGACCCGTCTAAAGCCGAAAAAGGCACTATCCGCAATTTATTCGCCCAATCCATCGGGGCTAACGCTATCCACGGTTCCGATTCTGAAGAAAATGCCGAAATTGAAGGCAATTTCTTTTTCTCGGCGCTGGAAAGATTTTAACAATGACGCAACGGCGCAAAATTTGCGCCGTTGCGTTAATTTTTAAGTTTAGAAATTATAAAAAGATAATTTCGTCAACCAGCACGCTTTTCGCTTCGTCATTTATCTTTTCGATGATCTGGGTGCGCATTAGCATCAGCTCGTTTTTTATTACTGATGATTCAATGCGCAGGAACAATTTTTTATTGTGTATAAACAGCTCTTTGGTACGGTTAGCTACCGATTTCCCCACCAGTTCCGGCCAGTGCGCTATCACCGAGGTTTCGTCAAAGCGCCGCTTGATCTTATAAACCTGCAGCATTTGCTCAATAGCTTCCTTTAGCGATTTATCGTTGGCTTTACGCATCAAGCTCGCCTCCCTTTACGTTAAATAGCCGGATATCCACACCTATCTTGCTGAATATGGTTCTCACGCGGGTTTCGCTGGTGTCCGTAATAAAAACCTGCCCGAAATCGTGGTTTGATATCATTTGCATCAGCTTGGTAACGCGTTCGTCGTCCAGTTTGTCGAAAATATCGTCCAGCAATAAAATGGGTTTAAAGCCATTCTGCTGATCCAGGAAACTGTATTGCGCCAGTTTCAATGCAATTAAAAACGACTTTTGCTGCCCCTGCGAGCCAAACTTTTTCATGGGCATGCCATGAATGGTAAAAATAAGATCGTCCTTATGGATCCCTGCACCGGTACGTTCAAGCGTGCGGTCCTTCTCTACGTTCTTTTTTAATAAAACGCTAAAATCGTCCCGCAGGAGCTGCGACTCATACATCAGCTCTACCTGCTCGGCATTATCACTTAAAAAGCGGTAGTGTTTATTAAATATTTCCGTAAAGCTTTCCATAAAGGCTTTACGCTTTTCAAAAATACGGGTGCCCGAAACTATCAGCTGCTCATCAAGCACTTCCAGCAGGCTGGGGTCATACCGGCCGGTTTCGCTGATCGACCGCAGCAGCGCATTACGGTTAAGCAGTACCTTGTTATAAGTGATCAGTTCGTCCAGATAGGAATTGTCGGTTTGCGAGATAACATTATCGATAAACTTTCTGCGCTCTTCGCTGCCCTCCATAATAATGCTGATATCGTAAGGCGATACCATTACCAGTGGGAGCAGGCCGATATGATCAGCCAGGCGCTGGTAATCTTTTTTGTTACGCTTGAACTGTTTTTTTTGATTGCGTTTTACTGCACAGGCCACCGCTTCGGTGTGGCCGTTTTTATTAAATGTTCCGTTAATAATAAAAAAATCGGCGCCCTGCTTTATCTGCTGGCTGTCTATCGGGTTAAAGTAGCTTTTACACAACGACAGGTAATGAATAGCATCCAGCAGGTTGGTTTTTCCTGCTCCGTTGTTACCGGTAAAAACGTTAACGCCATCGCTAAAGGTTAGCCCTGCTTCCGCATAGTTTTTAAAATTTATTACCGATAGTTGCTTTAAATGCATAAGGAGTGGTCAAATTTAACGATTAGAGGTTGGAGAATAGAGATTAGGTAAAATTTATTCGACCCAACCATTCAATACTTTGAAATATTTCTAACCTCTAATCTCTAATTAACTAACCTCTAACCTGCAACCCCAAATAAATAATCCAAAAGGTATTGCCGGAAAACTTGAAAACCGTATTTTTGCAAACTTAATTTTAGAACAGAAATGTCAAAGACCCAGTCAGGTAAAAAGGTTGAAGCAGCAAACACCGACTTTGCGAAAACGAGCAGGTTTGTACGGGAAAATCAGAAAAGTTTAATATTTATCGTGACCGCAGTTGTGGCTATGATCCTTATTTACGTAGCCTATCAAAAATTATATATCGGCCCGCGCGAGGTAACAGCCGAAAACCAGATGCATGTAGCACAGGATTTTTGGCAAAAAAAGGACTGGGATAAAGCCATTAACGGCGATGCGGGTTACCCTGGTTTTGAAAAGATCATCGACGACTATAGCAACACAAAGTCGGCTAACCTGGCCTATTTTTACCTCGGAACCGCTTATTTAAATAAAGGCGAATACCGCAAAGCCATTGATAATTTAACCAATTACCGCGGAGGCGACCTGATGGTGGCCGCAGAAGCGCTTGGCAATACCGGCGATGCGTATGTTGAGCTGAAAGATTATGATAAGGCCGAAACCTACTTTAAGAAAGCGGCCGATAAAGCAAAAAATAAATTCCTGACACCGCTTTATTTGAAAAAGCTGGGGTTGGTGTACGAGGCTAAAAATGATTACAAATCAGCCGACGACGCTTACAAGCAAATAAAAACAGACTATCCTGAAAGTATCCAGGCGTCGAATATCGACGAGTACATTGCCCGGGCGGAGGCAAAGCTATAGTTGGATTTCGAATTTCGGATGTTCAATTTCGAATTTGTTTAGCTCTGATGTTTTCGGTCAGATTAATCATGTTCAATCTGACAGTAATCTAAAATGTCCGGTCTTTCTGAGCTTTGAAAATAATCAATGCCCCTGAATTTCGAAATAGTAATTATCGATTATATTTGATCGGCACAAATCCGAAATTGTAATTCCGAAATTCGAAATAACAAAATGTCTTCGCAACATAAAAACCTATCCGATTTTTCCGGCGCTGAAGTGCCCACGGCATCAGCCTATCGCTTTGGGATCATTGTTTCGGAATGGAACGCGGAAATTACCAACGCGCTTTACCAGGGGGCTTATAATACATTAATTACGCACGGCGCAAAGGCTCAAAATATTCTCACCTTTCATGTGCCCGGTAGTTTCGAGCTTCCCGCCGCCGCCGATATCCTCTTAAAAAACCGTAACGTTGATGCCGTAATCTGCCTTGGCTGCGTGATACAGGGCGAAACCAGGCACTTTGATTTTATTTGTAACGCAGTGGCCAACGGCGTAACTAATGTGGCGTTAAAGTACAATAAACCCGTGGTGTTTGGCGTACTCACAACCAATACCATGCAGCAGGCTATTGAGCGTGCAGGTGGCATACATGGAAATAAGGGCGATGAGGCAGCGGTTACAGCCATTAAAATGATTCGCTTTTCTGAAACTATTAACAATTAAATTTCGTTAAAGTAAATCAATCGGATAATTTAACCTGCCTTCAATGGCTAACCGTTATAAACTGGTATTCTTTTTGATTACCGGTAAACATGTTATATCACAAATACTTACTCTGATGAAAAAAATAATTTACATTGCTCTGTTCTCTTTATTAGTGGGAAGTTTATCTTCTTGCTCAGATAGATTATGCCCAGCTTACGGCTCGTATCCAAAGAGCGGCCGTTAACAGCAAAGTGTCATATTTTATCTTTGACAATAGAACTAAGCGCAAATTTCTGCTGTTTTGCGTTAAAAGAACAGACTAACACCTATGAATTGGACAAACCTCGAATCAGCAGATCAAATAGAGGCAATAAAACAGCAACGGGAATACAGTGTCATCTTTAAGCACAGTACCCGTTGCTCGATAAGCATGATGGTAAAAAGGCGTTTTGAGCTCGACTGGGATAAATTACCGGGAAGTTTGCCGCTTTATTTTTTAGATCTTATCAAATACCGCCATCTTTCCAACCAGGTAGCCCAGGATTTCCAGGTACATCACGAATCTCCGCAATTACTGCTTATTAAAAACGGCGCCTGCATACTCGATCTTTCACACGGCGAGATTTCCGTAGAAGAAGCTCTTTCTGTTATCGATTAATTGTTTATAGCGTAAGTAAAATTATCGATTGATTGGGTTAAAATTTGTATTTATTTTAGGACGCGAATTGATAATTAACTGAACAGGTATTATGGCCGGAATTTAAACTCCTGCTTTTTCTTCTACCTGCCATCCAAAATCGACTGTTTTTTTCAAATCCTCGTGTACGCTGTAATAAACCGGGCATGTTAGCGCCGCATTTTCGAGCATTTTTTGTTCTTCCGCAGTATAATTTTTTGGAAATTTAAAGCTGATCACAATTTCGGCAACCCGGCGCGGATTCGCAGCCATAATTTTGGTGACCGAACATTTGGTGTTATCGATATCAATGTTCATGCTGCGGGCTTTTATACCCATTATGGTAAGCATGCAACTTGCCAGTGACGCCGACAGCAGGTCGGTCGGCGAAAACGCCTCCCCTTTACCCTGGTTGTCAACCGGCGCATCCGTAATAATTTGTGTACCCGATTGAACATGGGTCGCTTGGGTTCGTAACCCGCCCAGATAAACAGTTTCTATAGTTGCCATAACCAAATGATTTAATATCCTGCAAAGCTAAAGCTAAAGTTCAATTTTGAGCTTTAACCGGTAATTTATTTTACAATATGATGCTCTGCAACCCTTCCATCCTTTACAACCTTTTTCCTTACTTTTGCACCATGATTGATTTGCCGGTGATCCCTGTCAGCCAGCCACAGCGCAAGCCTGACTGGCTTAGGGTAAAACTTCCTGTTGGAAAGGAATATGCCCATGTTCGTAATTTGGTGGATACCCATAAGTTACATACCATTTGCGAAAGCGGCAATTGCCCGAATATGGGCGAATGCTGGGGAGCGGGTACGGCTACTTTTATGATCCTGGGCAACATTTGCACACGTTCGTGCTCTTTTTGCGCGGTAGCCACCGGAAAACCCTTAGCGGTTGATATGGACGAGCCTAACCGGGTGGCAAGCTCGGTTAAGCTGATGCAGGTTAAGCATTGTGTGATCACATCGGTCGACCGTGATGACCTGAAAGACGGGGGTTCCATTACCTGGGCCGAAACCATAAACGCCATACGCCGCGAAAGCCCGTTCACCACCTTAGAAACGCTGATCCCCGATTTCCGTGGAATTTGGGAAAACCTTGAAAGGGTTTTAGAAACCCGGCCCGAAGTGGTTTCACATAACCTCGAAACAGTAAAACGCCTCACCCGCGAAGTGCGCATACAGGCAAAATACGAGCGCAGCCTGGAGTGTTTAAAACATATATCTGTTACAGGTCTTCGCACAAAATCGGGCCTCATGCTGGGCCTTGGCGAAACCCAAGACGATGTTTTAGAGGCTATGGACCACCTGCTGGAAGCAGGCGTACATATCTTAACCCTCGGCCAGTATCTGCAGCCTACGCGCAATCATCATCCCGTGATTGACTGGATACACCCCGATCAGTTTGCGCGTTACAAACAAATTGGGTTGCATAAAGGATTTAGATACGTAGAAAGCGGCCCGCTGGTCCGCTCATCATATCATGCAGAAAAACACCTGTTTGAAATTTGATATATCCTGCTTAACTTCAACCTATTGACCCGGCAACGTAAAATATCCCTGTCCGAAGAAGAATTGGTGCTGGCCCTCCGGAACCGTGAGAAGATCGCGGTGGAGGCGCTTTACGATATGTATTCGTCGTCGTTATTTGGCGTAATTTCACGGATAGTGACCGATACCGAAACGGCAGAGGATATTTTACAGGAAACGTTTGTAAAAATATGGCATTCGTTTTCGGGCTACAACGCCGAAAAAGGACGGCTGTTTACATGGATGGTGAATATCGCCCGCAACCTTGCAATCGATAAAATACGATCGAAGGATTTTAAGAACCAGGCCAAAAACCAGGATATTGAAAATAACGTAGCTGTAATTGATAGCGAAAGGAATACGGATTTTAAGCCCGAATTGCTGGGTATTAAGGATTTAGTGGAAACGCTGAACCCTGATCAAAAGGCAATTCTCGACCTGGTCTACTTTAAAGGATACACGCACGTGGAGGCCTCGGACGAATTGGGCGTGCCTTTAGGAACAATAAAAACAAGGCTGCGAATGGCAATTCAGCAGCTCAGGAAACATTTTAACTGAAGTGGAAGACATAAAAGCATATATCGAATCGGGCATACTGGAACTTTATATCCTGGGGGATGTAACGCCCCAGGAACGGCTGCAGGTAGAGGAAATGGCTTTAAAGCATCCCGCTATAAAAACCGAATTAGACGAAATTGAGCGGGCAATGGAGCTTTATGCAAAAAATGCCGCTATCGAACCACCGGATCAGCTGCGCGAGCGGGTTTTGAACAGTGTGCTTACCAATTTAGCTGACGATAGCACTTTTGACGAGAGAAAAATAAAATCGCCGGGCAATATCGTTCCATTGTCCGTACATAAACCGGCAATGTTTTACAAGTACGCGCTTGCCGCGTGCCTGGCCTTGCTGCTGGCAAGCGCTGTTGCTTTAATAAGTTTATATAATCGTTTGCAGCAATCCAACACGCAACTGGCGGCTTTACAAATAAATAACCGGCAGTTTGCGAACCGGGTAAACCTGATGGACGAACAGCTGCACGTATTTCGCGATGCATCTTTCAGGTTTATGACGTTAAAAGGAACGGCCAAAGCACCCAAAGCTCAGTTAACCATCGCCTGGAGCCCGGTTAAGCACAAAGTAATGATCGATATGGGCTCGATGAAAATGCCGGCAAATGATAAAGCGCACCAGTATCAATTGTGGGCCCTTGTTGGTAAAAAGCCCGTCGACCTGGGTGTTTTTGACATCAATGCCGATTCAGCTTCTATGAAGGAGATGAGATCCATTGCTTTCGCCGATGCTTTTGCGGTAACACTGGAGCCCCGGGGAGGCAGCCCCATCCCAACCATGGATGAGATGATGGTTATCGGCAAATTTTAAAAACCTGGGTGTCCGCATTTTCAATTAACACTTTCTTTTCTTTCAAATAATTCTCGCTTAAGTTGTCGGTAACCATTTTTTTACAAAAAAATCAAACCATTTGCTGATTTTCTTGTAACTATTTTAACAATCGGTGTATCCTATGGATAGAACGTTGATTCGACGCCTGGCATAGTCATACGGCGTTCATCTGGATTTGAGTATTTTGTTCTTTATAAGATCAGTTAATAGTTAATGAAAACGGCTGCACAATACTGGCGGCCGTTTTTTTATGTCATTAATTTTGCCATTACCGCCGGTAAACGGCGGGCAAGCTGGCCTGGCATTACCACATTCATCTGGTTTGACAGGGCAAGATCGTCGCCGGCCTTGCCGTGTATAAACGCCCCGATGATACATGCCTCCTGCGGCGTGTATCCCTGCGCCAACAGACCAGTAATTATACCAGTAAGCACGTCACCCATTCCTCCCACAGCCATTGCGGGGTTGCTGGTGGTATTAAAGAATATTTTACCCGCCGGCGACATAATCAATGTATAGTCATTCTTTAAAAGAATGAAAAGCTTGTGTTCTGCGGCTTTTTTTAAACCTGTTTGCATCCGCTGCCACCAGCTTGTATGCTCACCAAAAAGCCGGTCAAATTCCTTTACATGCGGCGTCAAAATGCTGTTTTCCGGGATATTCCGCCACAGCTCTTTATGAACGGCTAGTAAATTAAGGGCGTCAGCATCTATAACCAATGGTTTTTGAAAATTGGTTAAAACATCCGTTAACAGATCGATCGCTTCCTCATCTTTTCCTAATCCGGGTCCTATGCCTATTGCACTAAACTTTTCCCATTCAATATCCGGCAGTTCCGGTCCGCGCCTCACCACAGCCATTATTTCGGGCATATAACTATTCAGGGCTGTAAGCCCGCTTGCCGGTACACAGGCCGTAGTTAAGCCCGCGCCGGCATACGCACATCCCGCAGAACACAACAAAGCCGCACCCATGGTCTCGGCCTTCCCCGCAACGATCAGCGCATGCCCATAGGTGCCTTTATTGCTAAAATGGCGACGTGGCTTTAGCATCGTTCTAATATCTTTTTCTTCGGTAGCCTGGTATGGCGAACTGAGGGAACTGGTAAAATCTTCATTGATGCCGATATTCACTGCCTCCCAATGCCCGATATATCCGCCGGTATCAGGCAGCAAAAAATTGATCTTAGGCGCCTGGAAAGTAATAACCAGGGTGGCTTTCAGAACCACTGCACCCGCAGGTATTTCGCCTTCACTGAAAAGGCCGGTGGGCATGTCTACCGATACGACCGTTTTATTTAAGCTATTAATATGGCTAACCAATCTTTTGAAGTCTCCTTCAAGTGGTTTGTTTAACCCCGTGCCTAACAAAGCATCGATCAGGATCACGTTATTTTCCGCCGGCAAATCCTCGCCCGGTTCGATTGTTATAACCGGCACACTGGCCTCTTTAATCTGTTTTAAATTAAAACTAAAATCGTTCGAAAACTTGTCTGAAAACTGCGCGATTTTTATGTTGACCTTATACCAGTGGTCGTTCAGCATCCTGGCAATGGCAAGGCCGTCGCCGCCGTTATTGCCCGTTCCGCAATAAATTGATACGGGCTGGGTTTTATCCGGGAAACGACCCGCAAACCGCTCAACAAAAGCTTTTGCCGCACGCTCCATCAAATCGATGGATGAAATAGGTTCATGCGCGATGGTATAGGCATCGGCTTCACGTATTTGCCCCGATGTTAAAAGTGGTAGCATACATCATAAAGGTACGATTGTTTAATTTGTTTGTCAGGATGTACACAAGGTTGTTATCCTCCCGCCTTTTTCGCTTTATATCCATCGGCCCCAAGCAGGGTTAAAACCTTATCCCTGAAATCTCCCTGGATCAAAATTTCGCCGTCCTTAACCGAGCCGCCAACCCCGCATTTCGATTTAAGTTTTTTGCCGATAAGCTCCAGGTCGTTGTCAGCGCCTATAAATCCCGAAACACGCGTAACCAGTTTGCCGCCACCCTTGCGGTCGAGGTAAATTTTCAGCTGTTGTTGCTGCGGCGGCAAGGTTTGCGACGAAGCGCCTACTTCTTGCCGGTATTTAAAATCTGGATCGGTCGAATAAACTACGCCGGTAAAATTCTTTTTCGACATATTTTAACGTGTTTTATAATCGTCGCCGACAATAACCCGCAGCGAAGCAGGTACAATTTCAATAATAGAATCAACATCCATCATATGCGGCTCTCCGTCCAGGTGGACCGGGCCGGGTTTCTCGCGTTTTACCTTTATATGCTTACCGCGAATGATCTCGAGGTAACCGGTACCCTCGGCTTTTTTTAAAAACATACGGATACCCATTTCCAGCAATCTCCATTTGGGGAATTGTTTGATGATACAGACATCCAGCAGTCCATCCTGAACGGAAGCCCCGGGCGAAATATGTGCATTATTACCGTATTGCGAGGAATTTGCGAAGCTTAACATAAACGCCTCGCGCTCATAGGTCTTATCGTCGATCTCGATATGGTAGGTTTCCGCTTTATATTTTGAAATTTCCTGGATAGCCGATATGAGATAGGTAAAAAAGCCGCGCTTTTTCCCATGTGAAAATACTTCGCTGATGTGCGCGTCAAAGCCCATGCCCGCCATATTAAAAAACGGGTGCCCGTTCATAGTGGCGGAGTCAATAAACTGTGTATTGTTTGAATTTAATGCCTTAATTGCAGTTGGTGCGTGCATGGAGATGCCCAGGAAACGGGATAACCCGTTACCCGATCCAAACGGGATTATTCCTAATGTGGTTTGGGTGCCTACAATAGCCGACGCGACTTCGTTTACAGTGCCATCACCGCCAACCGCCACAATAAGATCGAATTCATTAGCTGCTTCTTTGGCGATTTGCCTGGCATGTGCCGGTCCGTCGCTGTAAATGGTTGTGGCTTTTAATGCAGCCGCATTCAGGTTCTCCTTTATCAGGTCAGGAACGTTGTCTTTTTTTTTTCCGCCCGATATGGGATTTATAATGAATAACGCTTTCCTTTCCACCAACAATTTTTCTTGTGGCAAAAGTAAATGTATTTTCGGCTTTGTAAAAATTGTTTTATTTTAGCGCCCTGAAAGTGGACTGATTTAAACGCCTGTTACAGGCTGGATTGCAACCACGTAAAAAAGTGCTAAAACCATGCTTCTTTACAAATGGCTCCCATTGATCTTTTTCTTTCAGCAATATAACGGCGCGTTAACTGCGTTTACCCATTAATTCATATTAATAAAATTATGTCTTATTTATTTACATCAGAGTCCGTTTCAGAAGGACACCCCGATAAAGTTGCCGACCAGATATCGGATGCTTTGATCGACCAGTTTTTAGCTTTTGACGCCGACTCAAAGGTAGCCTGCGAAACCCTGGTTACAACCGGTTTGGTTGTTTTGGGCGGCGAGGTAAAATCCAAAGCTTACCTCGACGTTCAGAAAATCGCCCGCGAGGTGATCAACAAGATCGGCTACACAAAAGGCGAATACATGTTTGATGGTAATTCGTGTGCGGTGTTATCTGCCATTCACGAACAGTCGCCCGACATAAACCAGGGAGTTGAACGCACCGCAAAGGAAGAGCAGGGCGCCGGCGACCAGGGCATGATGTTCGGCTACGCAACTAAAGAAACAGACAACTATATGCCGCTGGCCCTGGATATTGCGCATGCGTTGCTGATTGAACTCGCCGCCATCCGCCGCGAAAATACCGATATTAAGTATTTGCGCCCGGATGCAAAATCGCAGGTTACGCTCGAGTATGATGACAATAATCAGCCCGTTCGCATCGACGCGATCGTTATATCTACCCAGCATGATGATTTTGACGAGGAAAAAACGATGCTCGATAAAATAAGCAAAGATATTATCAGTGTTCTTATCCCACGCGTAAAAGCTAAATACAAAAAATACGCGCACTTTTTTGGCGACGGTATAAAATACCATATCAACCCAACCGGTAAATTTGTTATCGGCGGCCCGCATGGCGATACCGGTTTAACCGGCCGTAAGATCATTGTGGACACTTACGGTGGTAAAGGCGCTCACGGCGGCGGTGCTTTTTCAGGAAAAGATCCTTCAAAAGTTGACCGCTCGGCTGCCTATGCTACGCGCCATATCGCCAAAAACCTGGTAGCTGCCGGTGTTTGCGACGAAGTATTGGTGCAGGTATCCTATGCAATCGGTGTTGCACAACCCATGGGCATTTATGTAAACACCTACGGAACCGGCAGGGTTGGCTTAACCGATGGCGAAATAGCCAAAAAGGTAGAGTCGATTTTTAACATGACGCCATATGCTATTGAAACCCGCTTTAAGCTGCGCAACCCGATTTACAGCGAAACTGCAGCTTATGGCCATTTCGGCAAACCAAGTCAAATCGTTACCAAAACTTTTGTAAGCCCTGAAGGTCGTGTTATCAATAAGGAAGTGGAACTGTTTACATGGGAAAAGCTCGACTATGTTGATAAAGTCAAACAAGCTTTCGGTTTGTAATTAATTTAAATAAGGTTGACAATGCAAAGCGCCTGCAAAGTACTCAGTTGAGACTTCCGCAGGCGCTTTTTTAAACCATCATTTTTTAGCCAGGTACTGATCGAACGCAACCACTTTTCCATTTTTTATCTTCCAGTTCTCCTGCATAAGCGAGGTGTCTGCCTTTCCGCCCTTTTTTGGATACCTTCTTTCCCGCGACCAGATATTTACCCAGTCTTCGTTTTTATCATTGATGTGCGCACTCTGCCACATAACAATGTCAAAACGCATTGAATCCAAACCGTCGATATCCTGCTTGGCATACGCCAACAATTTATCAGCCGGGCCGTAAAAATGCATTCCATCGGCCGCGTTATATTTTACCGAGTCGGCAAAGTATGGTTTCATAGCCTGGATGTTCGCTGTTTCAAACATTTTCCATACCTGCAGTACTTTTTGGGCGTTTACGGGATTACCGGGAACGGTGATATCTGACGAGTACGTGGCCTTATAGGCATACGTCAACGTGTCTGCAGCTAATTTAACAACCGAATCTGTCTTGGTATTGCATCCGGTCAATGACGCGGCAAGGCCTGCGAGCAAAAATAATTTTTTCATGATCTTAAAGTTTGTGATTTTATAAACAACGTTTTACATTTATTATTTTTGGAAGATAAAGGCATCCCCCACCACAAACCTTGACTTTCTAATTGTCAATACCTTATGCAATATACAGAATTACTGAACAATTATTGCCGCTTTTGTCCCAGCGAAAACCAGTTGCCCGAGTCGTCTTTAAATAAAGCTTCAAACCCGTAAAACTCCTGGGTTGGCTCTTTTGTAAATTCAACGCCTTTCGCCTTTAATTCCTCGTAAGTTACCAGCAGGTTGTCGCACTCAAAAACCCCGAAACCAAAAGTACCCTTACTCACCAGGGTTCTCATTTGCTCCGCAGCCTCTTTCTTAAACATCATTCCTTCGTTTATCCCCATTAAAGCAATTTCAAGGTCCGGCTGTTCGGGCGGGCACACGGTTAGCCACCGCATACCGGGACCCATCGGCGCGTCGGTATGTACTTTGAATCCCAGCTTGTTTACATAAAATTCATAAGCGCTGTCCTGGTTCAGGACAAACACGCTTACGTGGTTCATTTTCGTTATCATTTTTAATTTGTTGCTAAAAGTTATATCGTTTTCATTTCGCAGCAAAAATGAAAACTAAATTATCTTATTACTTCTTCAAAATTGCTATTCTCATTTCCAGCCATTTTGCCCGGCAAAGCAGTTAGGAACAAATTTGAGGGGTGTTTTGGCAACAGCGTGCCTTCTTTGAAGCTGCTGGCGCTGGTAAGCGGCCGGGGTTTGTCCGGTTGTTCGTTTAAAAAGACCGGTAAATGAGCTTACACTTTCAAAGCCTGCCGCGTAGCAAACATTTGCAACACTGGTATCCGTCGTTAAAAGCTGCTTAGCCTTTTCGATGCGGACCGAAGATAAATACTGGTGAGGCGTTTTGTTATAAATGGCAGCAAACAGCCGAATGAAATGAAATTTAGAAAAGCAGGCCTCATCCGCAATATTATCCAGGTCAATTTGCTTATTAAAGTGATCGTCAATGAATAGCTTAGCATTTACTATTCGCCTGTAAAGGTAAACTTTGGGATAAAGTTTTGATATCATGACCGAAGGCTTATATCCATTATTCAATCTGTCCCGATAGGGTCTATCGCTTTGGGTTCAACCATCAGCATCACCGTTTTTTGCAGGGCCCTGGTGCGGTGCATTACCCCTTTTGATACGGTAACGCCCTTCATCGGTTCAAGCTCAAATGTTTTGTCCTCAAGATCGACAAACAGCTTGCCTTCCAGCACAAAAAAGAACTCGTCTTCGTTGTCGTGCTTATGCCAGTGGTATTCACCCTCTACAATGCCTATGCGTGCAACGCTCTCGTTAATTTGCGTTAGGGTTTGGTTAAACCACTTTTCTTTGTTTTCCGCAACGATTGCCGGCACGTCGATAAGCTCCAGGTGATCATACTTAATATTCATCTGCTGGTTGTAGTTGTATTTCTTTTCCATTTTATAGGTGGTTACCGCATCGTAAATTTATTGTTTATTATCATTTCTTATGTTAACCGGGTATCATTATTTAGGTAATAACCTGCAATTGCTTCAAAAATTAGCTAAATAAGCGTACCTTTGCGCAAAATTTGAGGCGCATCTGCAATGCAAAAAATAAGAAATATAGCCATCATCGCACACGTCGACCATGGTAAAACAACCCTGGTTGATAAAATATTACACAGCTGTGCAACCTTCCGCGACAACGAGCAAACCGGCGAACTGATCCTTGATAGCAACGACCTGGAGCGGGAGCGCGGGATTACCATTGTATCAAAAAATGTTTCCGTACGCTATAAAGACGTAAAAATAAACATCATTGACACCCCCGGGCACGCCGATTTTGGCGGTGAGGTGGAGCGCGTATTAAAAATGGCCGATGGCGTTTTATTGCTTTGCGACGCGTTTGAAGGCGCTATGCCCCAAACCCGCTTTGTTACACAAAAGGCATTGGCCTTAGGGTTAAAACCGATTGTAGTTGTCAATAAGGTGGATAAAGAGAACTGCCGCCCCGAAGAGGTTTATGAGCAGATATTTGAATTGTTCTATAATCTTGAGGCGACTGAAGATCAGCTTGATTTTCCAGTTATTTATGGTTCATCAAAACAAGGCTGGATGAGCACCGATTGGAAAGTGCCAACAGACAATATTTTCCCGCTGATGGATACCATCCTGGCGGTTATTCCATCGGCGCCTGTAAGCGAAGGTACCCTGCAAATGCAGATAACCTCACTGGATTATTCTTCTTTTGTCGGCCGTATAGCCATTGGCCGCGTGGCTCGCGGTGTCATAAAAGAAAACATGCCCGTGTCGTTGGTTAAACGCGACGGCACGATTCAAAAATCCAGGATAAAAGAGCTCTACACCTTTGAAGGATTAGGAAAAGTAAAAGCTACGGAAGTAAAATCAGGAGATATTTGTGCGGTTGTGGGCATAGAAGGCTTCGATATCGGCGATACGATAGCCGATTTTGAAAACCCTGAACGGCTGGAGGTCATCAAAATTGATGAGCCCACTATGAACATGCTTTTTACCATCAATACCTCGCCATTTTTTGGCAAGGAGGGCAAGTTTGTAACTTCGCGCCACCTGCGCGATCGATTATTTAAGGAAATGGAAAAAAACCTTGCCCTTAAAGTGGTAGAAACCGACTCGCCCGACTCTTACCTGGTGTACGGACGTGGCATTCTTCACTTATCCGTGCTCATCGAAACCATGCGCCGCGAAGGATACGAATTCCAGGTGGGCCAGCCGCAAGTGATCGTCAAAGAGATTGACGGCGTAAAGTGCGAGCCAATTGAAACTTTAATCGTCGACGTTCCGGCCGAAGTATCGGGGAAGGTTATTGAATTGGTTACCCAGCGCAAAGGCGAGTTGCTGGTTATGGAGCCGAAAGGCGATTTGCAGCACCTTGAATTTGATATTCCTGCACGGGGCATCATCGGCCTGCGCAACAACGTGCTCACCGCTACCGCCGGCGAGGCCATTATGGCTCACCGTTTTAAAGCCTATGAACCATGGAAGGGAAGCATACCCGGCCGGTTAAATGGCGTTTTGGTATCAATGGATACGGGTAAAACTACCGCATTCGCTATCGATAAGCTACAGGATCGCGGCCGTTTTCACGTCGACCCGGGTGTCGACATTTACGAAGGCCAGGTTTTGGGCGAGCATATCCGCGATAACGATCTGGTGATCAATCTTACCAAAGGCAAGCAGTTAACCAATATGCGGGCCTCGGGCAGCGATACCAACGTTCGCATTGCCCCCGCTATAAAATTCTCGCTCGAAGAATCGATGGAATATATACAAAACGACGAATATATTGAGGTTACCCCCCAAAGCATCCGTATGCGCAAAATATTCCTTACCGAAAATGAACGGAAGGTAAATGCCAAGAAGTTTGTAAATCAATAACGCCGCTGTTTGCGCGCATTAAAAGACTACTGCAATAGCCGCGTTTTTGCAATCCGCAATAATGATCCAGGTATCTAATGGATAATTTTTTCGTGGAAGAGTTCCGACGTGTTTACACTTTTACAAATTGAATAAATAGGCGATTTCAAATAGAATTAATTTAAATTAGCCATATGAAAGGTAATGGTAGGTTAAATCCCAATCTGTTTTCGACGCGGTATGTTCATTTAAGTAAATTGCGCGATGCTACGCTAAAAAATCTGCAGGGGCTAACAGGAGCGAATAAAAACCTTACGTTAATAGATTTTGGGTGCGGTGATATGCCGTACCGGCCAGTTATTGAGCCGATCGTCGGCAAATATTTGGGGATTGATCTTGACATAAACCCTTCGGCTGATCACTACATCGATTATGATAGCAAAACAACACTACCCGACAATTTTTGCGATATCATCTTATCTAACCAGGTATTGGAACATGTCGACTCGCCACACAGCTATCTTTCCGAAGCTTACAGGCTTTTAAAGCCGGGCGGCAGTATGATCCTTACCACGCACGGGTATTGGTACTATCATCCAACCCCTTATGATTACTGGCGCTGGACCAGCGCCGGGTTGAAAAAGACGATCGAGGCCGATGGGTTTCAAATCACCTCATTTCACGGGATCATGGGCCTTGCTGCAAGCGGCATACAGCTTTTCCAGGACGCCATTCTTTTAAAACTGCCGAAGTTTTTAGCACCGCCATTTGCATTTGTTATGCAATCATTTATCAGGCTGTTTGACAAAATACACTCGCAGCAGCAACGCGACCGTGATGCTTCCTTGTATGTTGTGATCGCGAAAAAACCGGTTGATTGATGGAGTCTCTTAACGTTTGTATCATAAAACCCAATAAGAACGCGTTTTCTGAAACGTTTATCCAGGAGCATGTTGACAGATTAAGCGGAAATAAAAAGGTTCTTTATGGCGGCGTCTTTCCGATGTATGACAATGACAATAAACTTTTGATCAGGTCCAAAATCGATCTATTAAGTTATCTCATTCAAAAAAAAATATTCAAAAGCAAAAATATCAAGGTTCGCACAGATGCATTGGCGAATTATCTGGAAAGAGAAAAAATTGATGTAGTGCTTGCTGAATACGGGATGGTAGGCGCCATGGTGACCGATGCCTGTAAACTGGCAAACGTTCCATTGGTCATTCATTTTCATGGGGCAGATGCCCATCACCGAAAAACGATTTTGGCCTATAGTGATCTATATCATAAAGCTTTTCAATATGCGTGCGCAATAGTTGCCGTGTCCGCCGATATGGTGGAAGCCCTCGTAAAGCTTGGTGCGCCACTGGATAAACTGATTTTAAATCCCTACGGCGTAAATACCGATAAATTCGTGAAGGCTGATGTTTCGCGCTCTGCACCTAACTTTTTAAGCGTTGGCCGGTTTGTAGAAAAGAAATTCCCAATGGCTGTTGTTGAAGCGTTTAGCGAAGTTGTTAAAAAGGTCGATACCGCTCATTTGTGGATGGTAGGTGCAGGTCCATTACTTGAACAGACAAGGCAGGTCTCCCGTAGCTTAAATCTTTCCAATAAAATTACTTTTACCGGCGTCTTATCATCCGGCGATGTGCAAGAATTAATGTTAAAAATGCGTTGTTTTGTACAGCACTCAGTGACTGCGGCCGACGGGGACATGGAAGGTACGCCCAATACTATTTTGGAGGCTTCTGCATCCGGCTTGCCGGTAGTCAGTACTTTTCATGCAGGAATAAAACAGGCTGTGATTGATGGCGTAACAGGCTATTTGGTTCCGGAGCATGCTATTAAGACTATGGCCAAGAAAATGATATATCTTGCAGAAGATGCGACTGAGGCGGCACGGCTGGGCGCCGCCGGGCGAAAGCACATTTTAGAAAATTATGATATGCCCGAACGTATCAAAACGCTTGACAGTGTTCTTAATCGTTGTAAACGCAAGCCGAACGCAGGCGGAAATAAGTTATCTTGATGAACCTACTTCAAAAACAAGGCTTTTACAACAGCATTATCCTTTATTTCGGCACCGCATTAGGTTTTTTCAATGCCATCATTTTATTCCAGCGGTTTCTTACGATAGAGCAGATAGGGTTTTTTCAGCTGCTTATTTCCATCTCTGTTATTTACGCGCAAATTGTATCGTTAGGTATCAACAACATCATAACGCGCTACTTTCCTTATTTTAAAACCAAGGACAGTAAACATGGCGGGTTTGTTTCTTTTATCGGCCTCTTTTGTTTAATAAGCTTCACAGTTTTTACCGTACTGTTCCTCGTATTCAGGATACCTATTTTGGCGCAATACAATGGCAAAAACGGTTCTGCTTTGCTGAATCAGTATTATTATTACCTTATTCCCGTTTCTTTTTTTACACTGGCCTATATGGTACTGGAAAGCCTGGCCAGGGTGGTATTCAAAAATGTATTGTCAGCGTTTTTAAAGGAAGTTTTATTACGCGTGTTTACATCGGTGAGCATTTTGCTTATAGCCGTCCACCTTATCAATTACCATCACTTTATCGTTATTTATGTATGGGCAAACGTGCTCATCGCGCTGATACTTTACTATAGTATATACAAAGACAGGCATTTTAGCTTCACCGCGCTGTCTGCCCAAGTTAAAGCCCACAGCAAAGAACTAATCAAATACGGTTTTTTCGCGGTTTTAAGCGGCGGCTCATTCGCGCTGGTGCAAAACCTGGATATGATTATGCTTAGCACCATGACGGTCCAGTCGTTTACATATGTTGGTATATACGGCACTTTTTTCGCAATCGCTATGGTGATTAACCTGCCCGCAAAGGCGCTGAATCGCACATCCTACCAGATAATTTCCGACGCCTGGAAAGAAAATGACCGCTTGAAGATCTCAAGAATATATTTTAAAACGTCGGTAGTTCAATCGCTGATCGGCTGCCTGCTCTTAGTTGTCCTGATTGTAAATAAGCAAAATATATTATTTCTGCTGCATAAACCCGAATACAGAAACTACTTTGGCGTTTTTATTATAGTTGGCATCGGTTTTTTTATTGATATAACAGGCGGCCTTAACAGCCATATAATAAATACCTCAAAATATTATAAAGTCGTTACGTTTATTCTCGTATCAGCCGTGATAGCAGTGGTGATCTTAAATTTAATTTTTATCCCGATGGTCGGAATGGCCGGCGCCGCAATAACCTACAGTTTAACAACATTTCTGATCAACTTTAGTTATTGGCTATTTATAAAAATCAAATTTGGAATGCAGCCATTTAATAAGAATCACCTGCTTATTATTGCGATTGGCCTACTCGCGTTGGTTACCGGGTTGGAATTGCCGGCAATACATAATTTTTATATAGATGCTGCCTACAGGTCAACAATCGTGCTGGTGGAATATGGGATTTTGGCGTACTTTTTTAATATTTCAGAGGACATTAATTTAATTTTTGATAAATTTATCAAACCAACAGGAAATAATTTTTAATGCGCTATCTTGCGGTTCCGTGGCAGAATTGTTACACATATGATTAAAAAAGGAAGCTATTTTATTTTATTTCGGCCGTCTTTCCGATTTTTTATAACAATTGTTTCTGTCTTGTTTCCATTTCTGAGTTATTGTCAAATCGCTGTTCCAAAATGGGTCGATGATATTGGTGGCTCCGGCCAAAGTATACCTGCGCAAGTAAAAACCGACAAACAAAATAATATTTATATAACCGGGATTTTTCAGGGCACTGTCGATTTCGACCCCACAGCGGGGGTGTATAATTTAACTTCGAACGGCGGTAGTTTTGATACTTATGTGGCTAAATATAACGCTGCGGGTGGTCTTATTTGGGCGGTAGCAATCGGCGGGTCAGGGTTGGACCAGGTTAACGATTTAACACTTGATGGCAACGGCAACTCAACGGTGATCGGTCAATATGATTCGCCTGTTATGGATGCCGACCCAGGCCCAGGTGTGTTCAATCTTAATAACAACGGTGGAAACGATGCATTTATCGTGAGACTTGATTCCAATGGGAAATTTACCTGGGCGAAGTCTGTTGGCGGGGGTGCAACCGATTACGGCGACCGGGTCTCAACAGACAGTAATGGAAATGTTATTGCGGTTTTAAAATACCAGGCGACGGTAACGGTCGGTGGTCAGACCTATACCTCGCAAGGAACGTTCAATGGATTGATCATTAAATATGATGTGTCCGGAAACGTGCTTTGGAGTATTAATTTAGCCGACACGGGCGATTGCGAGGCGCGCGCGGTGACGATAGACGCAAACAATAATATAATCGTATCAGGAAACTTTAGCGGAAACGATAATTTTAATCCGCTTGGTTCGGCTTATAATTTAAATGGGAACGGTTCATCCATGTTCCTGGTTAAATATACACCGTCGGGCAATTTGATCTGGGCGACATCGGTAGCAGGCGACGCAGTAAATTCCAACATTTATCTTTGCGTTAATTCAAATAACGACATATTTTTGGATGGCCCTTTTTCCTCATCACTAAGCTTTAATTCCGGGCAAACAAATATCAACCCCACCGGCTCGCAGGATCTTTTCCTGGCCAAATATAAAAATGACGGAACATTCCAATGGGTTAAAGATATAGGCGCGACAAATGCGTCAGTATATAATTACGGAATTGTAGCCAGTCAGGACGATAATATTTATATATCCGGATTTTTTTCAGGAACTGTTGATTTTGATCCTTCGCCAACATCGTCGGCTTTTGTATCAGATCATGGTCTTCAGGATCTTTTCTTTGCCAAATATGACAGCGATGGTAATTATAAATGGGCGTTTAATGTCGGCAATCAGAATTGTAATCAAACCCTGGGCAGAAATCTCGCTGTTGATAGCAACAATGATGTATTGCTAGTGGGATCATTTTGTTCAACGGTCAACTTCGATGCTTCTAAATGCACTACTTATCCGCTCACTGCCCAAAGTAATATACGCGACAGCTTTTTAGCGAAATACATACAGAGCGCGCCTACAGTAGCCTCACAAATAACAGCGTTTTCAGTTCCCCAGCAGTCTGCACCTGCGGTGATCGATCAAACCAAATTACAGATTACCGTTACCGTGCCTACCGGCACCGATGTTTCGGCACTTGTACCAAGTATCACCACCAGTAGCGGCGTTACTTTAAAGCCCGCTTCCGGCGCCACCCAAAATTTTACCGGCCCCGTTTCATATACTTTAAGCGCCTCCTGTTCTTCATTAAATTATACCGTTAATGTCGTATTTGCCTCTGCCGGTCTGCCCCTTTCAAATCCCATGGTATGTGCTACCAGCGGAAATGATGGCACTACAAATATTAATGGCTCAATAAATACCTATTTCCCGCCCCAGGGAAATGTTACACTACCGGCCGGTGCAAATAGTATAACGCTCGCACCGGTTCCGGCTACGGACGCTTACGGAAATAGCTTCGGAACCGCTGCTATAAAGTCCGGTGATTTATTGTTAATCATTCAAATGCAGGATGCAGCTATAAATTCTTCCAACAGCACGCTTTATGGAGCTGGCAACGCAAATTCAGGTTCAGACGCACTTGGTGGTACCGGCTTCATAGATTTAGGCAACAGCGGTAAGTTTGAATATGTTACTGCAACCGATGATGTACCGCTCACTGGTGGGACATTGACTTTTAAAGGCTCCGGTGCCGCTAACGGGGCGGTATACAGCTATACAAATGCCGCGCCCACCCTAACTATGGGAAAACGGTCGTTCCAGATTATCAGGTTACCACAGTATTCGAATCTAAAACTATCGTCAAATATTTCTCCCCCGCCCTTTAATGGAAACACCGGGGGTATAATAGCATTTAATGTTGCCGGAAATATGGATTTTAATGGATATACGGTAGACGTTTCAGGGCGCGGCTTCCGCGGCGGATACAGCTTAATAAAAGTGACACAAGGCGTAAATCTCAATAATCTTTATGTAGCAAATTCGGATGATAACCGGGTATCGGGAAAGGGAGAAGGAGTTGCAGGAACGCCAAGGTATATGTGGGATGGATACAATCAAGTGGATAATGCTATTGAAGGATTGCCGGCAGGTTCAGGTGGCCGGGGCGCCCCGGCCAATGCTGCCGGCGGCGGCAATGACGTAAACGCCGGCGGAGGCGGTGGGGGAAACGGTGGAGGTGGCGGCGTAGGTGGTTGGGGATATGAGGTGGATCCCGGAACTTTTCCAAATGGGGGAAGACCGGGTTCAGTGAGCTATACAGGGGCTGTTGATAATACAAGAATGATAATGGGGGGCGGTGGAGGCGGTGGTCATGCAAATGATGCCTTAACAGGTGTGAAAGGTGGCGTAGGCGGCGGTATTGTTTTAATCAGTGCGGCAAGTGTTACCGGCAACGGAACTATTTTGGCAAATGGAGGTGATGGCGCGCCAGGTACCTACGGCGGCCACCCTGACGGCTCGGGCGGAGGCGGCGCCGGCGGAACTGTTATTGTAAAGTTAACAAATCCCGACCCCGCGGCCACATTGACTATTCACGCCATTGGCGGAAAGGGTGGAAATACAGAAAATGATCCAGGGGGCTCTGGGGTTCAGCCGCATGGGCCAGGCGGTGGTGGTGGCGGTGGAATAATTTTATACGCTATATCATCAGGCACAGTTGTTACAGATGTATCGGGTGGTAAATCCGGAAAAACAAATAGCGGGGTCGGAACTGCGCACAATGCAGCCGATGGAAGTGCCGGAGCGGCGGATGTACTTACCATTGCCTCGTTACCACCATATTTACAAGGCAGTGGAAGTACATGCTATCCTGTATTGGTGACGTCTATGAATGTAACAAACCCAGGTTTAGTAAAACATCCGGGCGACACCGTAAATTTTATTATTAAAATAACCAACACAGCATCGGGCGGAAATGCCGGTGGTGTTCAGGCATACGCGTCTTTCGCAACGGGTTTTAACTTTTCTTCGGCAACCGCAAGGTATACCGGAGCAGCCAGCGGACCTGCTATACTTAATAATCAGGGTAATAATAATCTGCCTGTACTGGGAGATTTTAATATTCCGGCCGGCGACAGTGTGATTATTGATTTAGTCGTAACATTAGCTTGCCCCGCTTCGGGAACCTACAACAGCAACGCCGAGGCGGTTTATCTTGATCCAACGAGACTATCTACCGATCCAAACCGGAGAATTACAGCAGCAACTAACGCTTTCACAGGATCTAATACTACCTATCAATCGGGCCCAGCCGGCCCGGTGCCCGGATCAAATTATGACGGTAACGTTGCAACCGCCGAAGATGTAGTAGTTTCGGGCGGCTTATCCAATAACACCATCGCCTCACCCGCTGTTACCAGCTTTTGTACAAGCGGTACTCCGGGTACACTGATTGGCAGTACGCCCACCGGCGGCAACGGGATATACAATTACCAATGGCAAAGCTCGGCGGATAATATCACATTTGCAGATATCGCCGCTGCCACCGCAAAGGATTACACGCCGCCGTTGGTGACCGTAACTACGTATTACAGACGTTCTGTTACATCCGGCAGCTGTATGGTGCCGCTGATCAGCAATGTTGATACGTTAACCGTAACCCCAACACCTGCCACCCCTGTTCCGGCAAGCCCGGTAGTCAATATTTGCTCAGGCAACACCGCCACTCTTTCTATATCATCACCGCAGCAAGGCCTAACGTATAATTGGTACGATTCTCCTGCAAAAACAAACCTCTTATTTACAGGAACAACTTATGTAACTGCAGTTCTTAATGCAAGTGCTACCTACTATGTGGGTGCGGTTAATGGTCCCTGCAGCAGCCCTTTAGCCAGTGTGCAGGTAAATGTCAACAGCGTCCCTTCGGGGCCATCGGTGGCTAACAGCCAGGTAGCTGTTTGCCAGGGATCGACCGCTACGTTGAGTATATCAAATCCGCAGCCTGGTTTAACTTACAACTGGTATACTACCGCCAGTGGCGGCAGCGCGATATTTACCGGGTCCAGTTTCGTAACCCCGTCCATGACGTCGAACACTGCTTACTACGCCGATGCGGTTAGCAGCAGCGGCTGCACCTCGACCACCCGCACAATGGTAAATGTAACGGTTAACCCTTTGCCGCGATTAGCTTCGCAGGACGCAAGTATTTGCCCCGGCAGCAGCGCAACGATTTCGGCCACCGGTAACAATGCGAATATTGTTGTAAACTGGTATGCCACGGCAGCCGATAACAATAAGCTTTTTACCGGGAACAATTTTGTAACGCCAAACCTTTCGGCGAATACCACCTATTATGCGGAAGGAATCGATAACACCACGGGTTGTATATCTGCAACGCGAAACGCCGTCGACGTCACCATGTTGCAGCAATTGCTGGCGCCCGTGGTAACGGTAAATACAACCACATCATCAAGCATAACCTTTCAATGGACGGCGGTAAGCGGCGCAACGGGATACCAGGTAAGTATTGATAACGGGCAAACCTTCGGCGCGCCAAGCTCAGGAAGCAATGGCCTCACGCATATTGTTTCCGGCTTGCAGGCCCAGCAAAGTATTACCATACTGGTACAGGCAATCGGCAACGCGCCGTGCCAGCTAAGCGGCAGCTCGACCGCGGTGACCGCTTTGGCTGTCAGCCAGCTGGGTAACCAGATTTTTGTGGCCAATGTTTTCACGCCTAACGGCGACGGTAAAAATGATGTGGTTTATGTGCATAGCCCCAATATAAAAAGCCTGAAATTTTATATATACGACCAGTGGGGCGAATTGCTTTACACATCGGTAAGCCAAAGCGATGGCTGGGACGGAACTTACAAGGGAAAAAACGAGCCTGTTGGCGTATACGTTTACTATGTAGAGGCGATAATGGTTGACGGACAATTGGTAAATAAAAAAGGTACGATTACTTTATTGCGGTGAGGAAATTAATGATAGCAGCCGTGATGCTGCAAATTTTTACAGTTAGTAGGCTGATGGCCCAGGTCGATCCGCATTTTTCGCAATATTATGCGTATCCGCTATGGCTCAACCCCGCGTTGACCGGCGTTATGGACGGCGATTTACGGCTGAGCGTTAACGCCAGGGATCAATGGGCAGGCATTAGCAATGGCTACAAAACCGCAGGGCTATCGCTTGATTTCCGGCCGACTGATAAAGTAGGGATCGGGTTTAATATTATAAACCAGGCGGCAGGTACGGCAGGGTATAATTATTTTGCGGGTTATGGTTCATTTGGTTATGGCATTGCCGTATCGGCGGATGGCCTTCAAAAACTTCATTTTGGGGTTCAGGCCGGTTTTATTAACCGCGGTTTTGATCCCTCGAGCTTGCAATTTGATAATCAATATACTACAGCCACGGGTTTTGACCCTACTTTGCCCAGCTTCGAAAACTTTACAAATACAAACGCCACAGTTTTTGATGCCAGTGCAGGAATATTTTACTATGATGGCAATCCATCAAAAAACGCAAACCTGTTTGCAGGAGTAAGCCTGGCGCACCTTACCAACACGAACGATCCTTTCGCTTACGATGGCATAAACAGCAGGCTGCCTATGCGGTTCACTTTACATGGCGGGGTACGTATCCATGTGTCGCCATCGGTTGATATTACGCCCCATGCGATCTATATCAGTCAGCAAAATAACCAAATTGAAGCGCTGGGGCTTTATTCTGAGCTCAAAATGCCCGCAAACAACGGGTTGATCCTGGGTGCGATGTATCGGGTGAATGACGCATCGGTAGCGGATATAGGATACCATCTCAACAATATGGTCATAGGTCTCAGTTATGATTTTAATAATTCGTCTCTGCACCCCGCCACCAGCGGGCAGGGCGGTTTTGAGTTGTCCATTAGTTATGTTTTCCGGAAACGGCTGGCCAACCCGGCCGAGATATGTCCCCGGTTTTAAATGGTACAACGATGAAACCGATACTGTTTATTGCTTTTTCGATTTTAATGAGTACGCAGGTATTCGCTCAGTATGATAATTCCGAAGCCGCAGGCGATAAGGCGTTTAAAAATAAAAACTATTACAATGCCGCTTATTATTACCGCAAAGCCATTGAAACTAATTCGTCGCAACCGCTGCTTCCGTTTTATCCCGGAGCGGGCGCCGGCAAAGGGCGCTTAAAAAACCGGAGACAACACCTATACTATCAAATAGCCGAATCGTATCGCCTTGATCATAATTATAGCCAGGCCAAAACGTGGTATGATAAGCTGATAAAAGAGAATCATGAATCTGAATATCCATTGTTACGTCTTTGGTACGGACAATGTTTAAGAGCCACTGCTCATTTCGACGAGGCCTTGCAGCAATTACGGCAATTTAAAACGAATTGGCGAGGGGCGCCGGAGTTTAGCAAAATAGCAGACAATGAAATAGCGGGTTGTAATTTCGCGAAGACGCAATATGCGATGCCTGCCCCGGTTACGGTTGCAAGAATGCACGAGCCGTTGAACGCTAATGAGGGCGATTATGCGCTGATAAAAAATGCCGGTGAATATTGGTTTACTTCGTCCAGGCATGTGAAAAATAAGGCTGTAAATTCCAATAAGCTTTATATCGCGTCTGCCGCCAATGGCCCTGGTCCCGCAGTCATTAACTTCGGCGATAATGATAATAAACAAGTTGAATATGGCACCCCTTCCATGACACTTTCGGGCAAACGGATATATTTAACCGTTTGGTACAAAAAAGGCGACGCGAACATTTTGGGTATATATTCCAGTGATCTGCAAAACAACACATGGTTACCGCTTCGTAAATTGAATCAAAATGTAAACTCGCAGGGTCACAACGCACTGCAGCCATTTGTTACGCCTGACGGTAAGCGGTTATTTTTTGTGTCGGACCGGCCCGGGGGCCAGGGCGGATATGACGTATGGGTAAGCGATCTGGATAATTCGGGGGACCCGCTAAACGCAAAAAATTTGGGGGCAACCATTAATACCCCCGATGATGAGGAGGCACCATTTTTTGACGCCATTCATAAAAAACTCGTGTTTAGTTCAAAAGGATTTACAGGTTTGGGTGGCTTCGACCTTTTTGCCAGTTATGAAAATGACAACGGATGGTCGGCGCCCGCAAACCTGGGCTACCCGGTAAACTCGCCCAAAGATGATTTGTATTATTACGAGGATCCGGATAACGAAGGAAAATTTTATATCAGCTCTGACCGCGACTCGGAATGTTGCCTGAGCTTATTTGAATTGAATTATCTGCCGATAACGATAGCCGGTAAAATAACATCGTGCAATTTGAATTCTCCCTTACCAAATGTCAGTGTAAGTTTGGTCGACTCTGCTGCGAAACAGACGGTAAAACAGCAGGAAACAAGCCCGGATGGCAAATATAGATTCACAGTGAATGCGGGGATCAGATACCAGGTTAAAATTGAGAAAAACGGATATTTTACAAAAGTCGTCACTCCGGTATCAAAAGGTAATAACGATACATTGTACCGCGTTGAAACCTGCCTTCAGCCTTTCAAAGTAAATGAGCCGATTCTCCTGAAAAATATCTTGTACGATTTCGATAAAGCGAATCTACGGCCCGAATCAAAAATTGAGCTGGATCACCTGGTAGCGATCATGGCCGACAACCCGGAGTTAAAAGTAGAATTATCTTCGCATACCGACTCTGTCGGCCCGGACGCTTACAACATAGCATTGTCGCAGCAACGAGCGCAGGCCTGTGTCAATTACATTCTTTCAAAAGGCATTGGTAAAGAAAGAATATATGCCAGGGGTTATGGTAAGAGCCGGCCCGCGGCCCCAAATTCGCTGCCCGATGGCAGGGACAATCCTGCGGGAAGACAATTGAACCGACGTACGGAATTTACCATTGTGAATAAATAAAGTTTCGGTTTTAACGTAGATTTGAAATCTCAATATTCATAACGTGGATCAATCAGCCATCAGCGGCAATGTAAAAAATGCGTACGACGAGTTCTACCAGGGGCATGACGAAGCCTGGCGGATGCTTGGCGCGAAATATAAGGCGGAACATATCATCGACGTTTGCGGGGGCCATGCCTTTAAAAAAGTTTTGGAAGTTGGCGCGGGCGATGGGAGCATATTAAAGTTTTTGGCGGATCAGAATTTTGCGCCCGAATATCATGCCGTGGAGATATCCGAAAGTGGAGTGGAGCACATTCTGTCAAGAAACATCCCCAACCTGCTTTCGGTTCAATTATTTGACGGTTATCACCTGCCTTTTGACGATAGTGCCTTCGATTTGATCATCCTTTCGCACGTATTGGAGCATGTAGAGCACGAACGGCTGCTGCTCCGCGAAATAAAACGCGTATCCGGTCACGTTGTGATTGAAGTGCCGCTCGATTATAAGGCGGGCGTCGACAGGCGTATCAAGCACTTTTTGGCTTATGGACATATCAATGTTTACACACCAACTTCGCTGCGCTATTTATTACAAACCGAAGGGCTTGAGGTTGAAAATGACCTGACCTCTATTATCGAACCTGAAGTTACCCGGTTTAACAGGTACGTCAATCAAAAAAAGCCGAAAAGTTTCATCACCGATCTAAAAATAGCGGCTGAGTTTACCGTTAAAAGCATGCTGGGTAAAATTCTTGGTAAAAAAATCGACGAGCGGTTTGCAAATGCTTACACGGTACTTTGTAAAAAGGCTGGTGAACAAATGGAAATATTTCACTGATTAACCCCATTACCAATGGAGTTTAGTTAGTGAATTTTTTTTAGCCCTCTTTGCGACTTGTCGGAGAGAGGGCGGTCGAGTCCCGTATATACGGGATCCGGGTGAGTAAATATCGAAGCGGCATTAACGCTAATGCATTGGCGTTTTAACTCACCCGAACTTCGCTGCGCTCGTTCACCCTCTCTTTTGCAAGCAAAAAAGAGGGTTTTGGATTTATTAACTAAATGACATTGATTACCAATTGGTAAAATTCGTATAATTAGAAAATTATAGCCCTTTCGTTATGCATAGCCTGGCGCCGATAGCCTTATTTGTTTATAACCGCCCCGAGCATACGCGGCGCACATTAAACTATCTGAAGAAAAATTTACTGGCCGACGAGTCGAGGTTGTATATATTTTCTGATGCATCAAAAACGGATGACGATAAGCCAAAAGTTGAACAGGTAAGGCAGCTGCTGAAATCTGTGGATGGGTTTAAAGCTGTTAAAGTTATAGAGCGTAAGGACAACCTGGGGCTTTCCGGGTCTATTATAAGCGGTGTTACGCAGCTTGTAAATGAATATGGTAAAGTGATCGTGTTTGAAGACGATCTGCTCTCCTCGCCTTACACCTTACAATATTTTAATGAGGCATTAACCCGTTATGAAAACGAGGAAAAGGTAATGCACATTGGCGCTTATATGTATAATCTTGCCAATAAAAGCCTGCCTCAAACTTTTTGCTTTCGCGCGGCCACCAGCTGGGGGTGGGCAACCTGGGCGCGTGCCTGGAAACATTTTAACCCCGACGCCGATCAGCTGATCAGCCGGTTCGATTCAAAAATGATCAGCCGGTTTTCCATAGAAGGAACGATGAATTTCTGGAAACAGCTGCAACAGTTTAAAGCCGGCAAAAACGACTCATGGGCCATACGCTGGTATGCATCGATTTTTTTAAAAGACGGGTTAACATTAAATCCATCGGCGTCGTTCATCCATAACATCGGCAACGATGGAAGTGGGGTGCACTCAAATAAGGAAAACATGTATGCTGTAAAAATAGCGGAGCAACCCGTCACGCAATTCCCAGCCGAAATCCGTGAAAACGAACAGGTTTATCAAGCCATTAAGCAGTTCCTTAAAAACAGGAAAGGTAACCTGGCACAGCGCGGATGGCGTTTTTTAAAGCAACTGCAGGCAAAATACCTGAGATAATTATTTCTTTTTTACCGGATAAGCCTTTAACCAAACAAATGTTAAAAATCTGAAGATAAGGGTAAACAGCGTGTAGGATACGATGGCCGAAAATCCGAAAAGCAGCGTTATCCTCAACGCTCCGCTCATGGTGTAGATCGCCTTATGCCAGTTAGGTATCAGCGAATTGAGATAATCGTTATAAATAAAAACAGAAACGATCAGATATAATAAATAGAATGTGATTATCGCGGCTGTTATTTTCAGCAATATCGCATGCGTTGTTTTCATACATCAGTAGAGACAAATGAACGGTCAAAATGTTGCGTTTGCTTAACCGCCTTCACCACAATATAAGGCGAAAGCATCTTAGTTTCAATAGGAATGATCCGCGTAGCCATTTTTCCGGCCAGCCAGATGGTTTTAACCAGCGCCTTTGCAAAACTGCTTTGCTCCGACTTATTTTCCAGCCATACCGAAAATTTACCATGATAATAAGCCTCAACTTCTTTGAGGCCCAACGCCCTGCAATAATTTGCAAGCAGCGGCGGGTTCATGCTGTTTATATTGTGCTTATCGTAGTTGTCGCGATCAAACTTGCGTTGCACCCAGCCGTTCACGCTTTTAAAATTGGGTAGTGTAATAAACAACACGCCGCCCGGTTTCAAAAACCTTACGTGAGTTTCAATGATTGCTTTAGTATCCATAAAATGCTCTATCAATCCAAAGGATAAAACCATATCGTACAGCATTTGCGGTTTGTAACCGAAAAGGTCGGCTTCAATAACATGGATGTCGCCCGGCTTTAAGCCATTTTTTTGCAGCAGCTTGTTGATCATTTCTTTATCGATAAAATAATCAAAAAGGGTTGTGTCAAGCTGTTGATATTTTTTTAAATAGGTGGCATAGTAACCCGGAAAGCCGCCCAGCTCGATGGCGCTTTTTATATTCTTTTCGGCAATCAGCTTAGCCAGGATATCGCCAAAAATGTAGTTCGGTTTTAGATAAAAGATCAGTCCTTTCCTCGATTCCCAAAATGATTTCCAGAACGAACGATCGGTTAAATTTTGTTCCATTAATTATTTAGCATGTTTTCCGCCGGCATGTTTCGCGGGCTTTTTTCCAAAACCCTGGCCGGGTTGCCTACCGCGATGCTGTTTGAGGGAATATCTTTTACAATCACCGTGCCCGCACCGATCATTACATTATCGCCAACCGTCAAGTCGCCTATGATGCAAACGTTGGCGCCGATATCCACATGGTTGCCGATGCGCGGGCATTTGCTGAGACTGCCGTCTGCCAGTTTTTTGTGGCCAATGGTGGTTGAATTTCTTAAAACACAGTTTTCGCCAATAACGGTCTTATGGTTCACCACCAGCGCCTGCGCGTGAAAAAGCGATAATCCTTTGCCAATAACCAGTTTTCGCGGCAGCTCGATACCCAAAACCCATTCCACGCAAAAGCGATAAAACATCAGGTATGGAAAAAATATGATCTTTGTTAACGTAAACCGGTTTACAGCGCCCACCAGCCTGAACATAAATAAAACCAGCTGCCCTTTAAAGTTCTTTCGGTTGGCCTGCCAATCCTGGAATAAATAAGTAAATAAGTTCATTCTTATTATCAGGTTTGTTTATATAGTATAAGGGCACGGTAGCAGCATCTTCAAAAGTAAAGTTTTCATTTTAGAATTGTTATAATTGCCTGTATAAATAGCGCCGCTTAGTGAAAGTAACCTTAATAAACACGACTGATGCCGGCGGCGGTGCACCTGTAGCCTGTATGCGCCTGCTAAAAGCCCTTGAAGCGGCGCAGGTTGACGTTACTTTGCTTGTACAGGAAAAGACAACGGACGAACCGCGGGTAAAAACAATAATGGAGGGATTATTGGGTAAGCTAAAATCAGGGTTTGATTTTTTATACGAGCGGGTACCGTTTATTGTATTTAAAGCGAAAGAAAGATCCTTAAGATTCGCATTTTCGACCGCAAACGCAGGTTCCGATATCAGTCAGCACCCCGATATTTTAAAGGCCGATCTGTTGCACCTGCATTGGACAAACGGCGGCTTCCTATCCATTAACGATCTAAAAAAACTATTTCAAACGGGCAAGCCCGTGGTATGGACATTGCACGATATGTGGGCCTTTACCGGCGGCTGCCATTATTCGGGCGGCACCGATCATTTTATAAATGAGTGCGGTAATTGCTGGATGCTTCGCGATGGGGATGAAAATGATACTTCGCACAAGGGCTGGCTGCGCAAAGCGGAAATGTACAAATCGGCCGGCAATCTTGTTTTTGTAACCTGCAGCCATTGGCTGGCCGGCGAGGCGCGAAAAAGCTCGTTGCTGAAGAATTTCCGTATCGAAACGATCGCCAACCCGATCAATATTGCGCTGTTTTCGCCTAAAGATAAATCTTCGTTAAGGGCCAAATGGTTTATCGATCAGGGATCAAAAATAATTTTATTTGGCGCGGCCAATATCCTCGACCGGAGGAAAGGTATCGTCTACCTGGTTGAGGCCCTTAATCACCTCAAAAATAATTACCAGGACACGATTGGTATCGAGATCGTGATATTCGGCAAAAATAAATCCTTTGACGTAAGCCTGCTGCCTTTTAAGGTGCATGAAATGCATATGCTGAAATCACAGCAACAGATGGCCGAGCTGTACAGCCTTGCCGATGTGTTTGTAACGCCCGCCATAGAGGATAACCTGCCCAACACGGTGATGGAGTCGCTGGCCTGCGGAACGCCTGTGGTCGCGTTTAATACCGGGGGCATACCCGACATGGTAGATCATCTTCAAAACGGGTACCTGGCCGAATTTAAATCGCCAACCGATTTTGCAGCGGGTATAAACTATGCGCTCAATCCTGGTAAAAAGGAGGAATTGTCTGTTAACGCCCGGCGGAAAGTAGTGGATAATTTTACCAACGAGATCATCGCCGCAAAATATATCAACCTTTATCATACCATTTTGAATGACAGCCAGTAAACCGACGCTATCCGTAATAACGGTCGTTTATAATAACGCCCGGGATATCGAGCGCACGCTATTGTCGGTCATAAACCAAACTTATGAGGCCATTGAGTACATCGTGATCGACGGGGCATCGGCTGATGGCACTACTGATATTATCAAAAGGTACCACGACCGCGGCCGGATCGCGAAGTTTATCAGTGAAAAGGATGATGGTATTTACGATGCCATGAATAAAGGGCTTACGCTCGCAACCGGCGATTATGTGCTGTTTATGAATTCGGCAGATGAATTTTATGAACCGGATACGGTCCGGAAAGTATTTGAGTCGTCGCCAGGGGCTGATATATACTACGGCGAAACAGAGATGGTAAATGACAAAGGCGAGGTACTCGGGCAGCGCCGTCATAAAGCTCCGGCACAACTCAGCTGGCGCAGTTTTAAATATGGCATGAGCGTAAGCCACCAGGCCATCTATATCCGCCGGGCGCTGGCCGGGCCGTTCGACCGCCGGTACCAACTGAGCGCAGATATCGACTGGATAATCCGGGCAGTTAAACAAGCAGAAAAGATAGTTAACGTAAAACGCTATGTTGCGCGGTACCAGGTTGGCGGCATGTCTAAATCAAAACACCGCCAAAGCTTGCTGGAGCGCTTTGATATTATGAAACGGCATTACGGGTTGATACCAACGGTTTTAAATCATTTCGTGATCGCTTTTAACCTGGGATGGTACTGGCTGAGAAACCAAAGGACGAATGATTGATGCGTTAAAAAATCGAGATTTGTTCGTCGCCTATTTCAATATAAAACTCATTTTTATAGGCGAGTCGCGTTATTAACGGCAAATAACGTGTAAAAAGAAGAATTAAATGCTCATTGGAAATATTTCCTAACGTTATACGGATTACCTTTTTCGGCGCTTCGTTGATGAAATGGGAATTTTTAAAATCACCATCTTTCGTAACCACTACTAAATTATGCTCGTCAGCATATTTACAAATTGCGTCATCTGTGGTATGCCACTTTTGCAATACCTGGTTAATATGATTCGCAGTGCAATTGGGCTGCTTATTTAAGAATTTGGAAAGACTAATAGGCAAATGAACATCGATTAGAAAATCCATCAGTTCACTTCAGACAAGGATTTTCCCGATAAAGTTATTTTGGCGTACGCCAATGAGGCGATAAGATCTTCTTTTTCTAATTCCGGATGATCGCTTACTATGTTTTCAAAGGTCATGCCTGAAGCGATCAGATCAATAATTACTTCAACCGGCCACCGCATGTGGCGTATACAGGCCTTGCCATGGCAAACATTTGTATCGATTGTAATTCTTTCTAATAGATGATCCATACGATAAAGTTACAATAATTTAGTTGAAAATAAATATCCTCAAAGGGGCGTTGTTAGACATTTTAAATGGACGAAGCAAAAAAAATGGGAAATGCCATGAAACATTTCCCATCGTAAAATGATTAAATTTTAATTCAAATATTAAACATTTTACCTGCTACTACTCTGTGAAGATGAACCTGATTTGGAAGATTTGTTACCCATTGATTTGTTGCCTGAGGAAGTTCCTCTTTTTGATGAAGAGTTATTTCCTTTTTCACTTGAACTTTTTGTAGTTGCCATGTTCTGTAAAATTTAGTTTAACATCTGTTCTGGTTACTTATTGTTCAAAATCGTGCCTTTTTTCATCAAAATTTCATTAAAAAACTCATCCGTCACAAGTGGTTGATTTACAATAATTTAATTTTTAGTTAAATTATTGTCTTATTTTGTTATATTTTTATCTTCCCCGGAGTGTTTACAAATCATTACACTCCCGTATACTAAATAACAGTCACTGTATTTATTTTGACACGGGGCGGTAACGAAGCACCACGATACCGCAGCTGAAAGGCGTGGACCGAACGAGCTGAAAATTCATCTTTCCGGCCGCCTTGTATATAGCCATTCCATCGCCGATAACGGCCGGATTAATAAAAAGATGGTATTCATCGATCAAATTATGCTTTATCAAACTTGAAACAAAGCCCGCGCCGCCGTAGGCTATCATGTCCTTGCCGGGCAAGCTTTTCAGGCGGTTGATTTCTTCGGTGATATTACCGCCCGCAAGCCTGGTATTTTCCCATTCCGATTTTTTGAGCGTTTTGGAGAAGACCACCTTATGGTAATCGCACATTTTTTTTGCGAAATCATATTGCGGATTACCCGGATCAGCGGTCACCGATTTCCAGTAGCTGATAAATCCATCGGCCATTTTGCGGCCTAATAATATGCTACCGACCGAATCGGTCAGGTCATTTACATACTTTTTCAGCTCGTCGTCCCAGTTCCATGTCATCCAATCCATTTCGCCATCAGGCCCGGCAACAAACCCATCAAGGGATAGTTGCACCTGCAATTTTAGCTTTCTCATTTGTTTCGGCCGTTAATTGTTATTATAAGCCTCTTCGAGGGCCTGTATATCTATCTTTGTCATTTTCATCATAGCCTGCATTACGCCGGCCGCCTTTTTTCGGTCGGGCGCACTTAGCAATTCGCCCAGCTTATCGGGGATAATTTGCCATGATAACCCGAACTTATCGGTAAGCCATCCGCACTGCTGTGGTTTGCCGCCCTTTAAAAGCTGGTTCCATAATTCATCAACTTCCTGCTGCGTTTCGCAGCGGACGAAAAAGGAGACGGCCGGGGTGAAATGATAAACCGGACCGCCATTGAGTGCGATAAATTCAACGTCATTAAGCGTAAACGTTACCGACATCACCGACCCTCTTGGCCCGGGAGCTGCATCGCCGTAACGGGATATATTGGTTACTTTCGAATTTTGGAAAACCGAAGTGTAAAAGTTCGCGGCTTCTTCGGCTTTATCGTCAAACCATAAAAATGGTATTATTTTTTGCGATGAAGAAACCGCCGGCCCCCGGTCCGGTGCTTCATCTGTTTCTGTGTGATTATTTAAAGATGCCATATCGTAAAGTTTTGTTAGGTAAAGTTAGCGATTGCCGATTGAACACGCGATAGGCGCGCACGCCAACTTAAGGGGGAATTAATGACAATTATTGAAGGATGAGCTTTAAATTAATGCCGAAATTAGTAAACGCGGTATTAAAGGTTTGTGAAGTGTAGGGCCGGGTGATATTGGAATCGTAAAACAAATTCAGGTTAAAACGCTGGTTTATCACATAATCGATAGATGGCCGTACGGTAATATTTTGCGCGCCTGATGATACTTGCGCCGCATCAACATCGGCCTGGTAAATTAAAGTTTTGTTGTCCTGCAGCGAAAAATCAATTTTAAAATTAACATCGTTCTTCGTTGTGCCGGCAAACCAGCCGAACGGGAACCGAAAATCCTTGGTGTGGTATCCCCAACCAAAAACAATCGCGCTTTGATTTTGCTGCGCCAGTTGGCTGTTCGCCACGCTAAAACTCAATGCCCTGCTTTGCCTGTATTCAAAATTGGCGCTCATATTGTTTTTAAACCTTGCATTAAACCCGATAAGCGGAACAAACTGCTCAAAAATAGTGACCGACGAAAACTGGTACATCGGCAAAAAATCATTGTTCGCATCGCGCGAACTGACGGCGCCATTAGCTTCCTGGTACTGCAACAGTGTGCTATAACCGCCAACATTGTAAGATGACCGGTAACCGTGCGTGATATCAAATGAGTCGAAAAGGTCGCTGAAAAATGGCACCCTGCTTAACCCGTTATAAGTAACCTGCCAGTTGGGTATCGGGATATTCGGAAACTGGCTTAGCCCGAATGTCGCGGCGTTTTTACCGGTGTATGCCGCCAGGAACGCCGGCACCAGCACGTTTTGCGAGTTAGGCCCGTAACCATCGGCATAGCCGTTGGCAGCAGGCCCGGCGGAGTTTGGATTGAGCTGACCCAGCCGCTGCGATATGGTTACCCGGTTGGCCATGAATTTTTGAAACGCCGCAGATGTATTATCCACGCCGCTTATTTTTGAAAAAGCCGTTGCGATTGTTAAATAAGATACGCTGTAATCGCCCGTAGTAACGGGGTTATAGCTTTGGATATTGGAGCTGCCGTCAATCGATTTAAAGTTAGTTTGATAGGTGCGGTTTTCCGTTTTAAAAGCCTGCAGGTCTAACCGTAAACCCTTTATCGGTTCTATCGTGCTTTTCAAATGCATATCCTGGTTCCAGGTAGTCACATAAAGCTGGTTTTGAAGCGTGTCAGTGCTTATCCATCCATGTGACAACGCTGTTTGCCGCAAGTCAGCCTGGCTTCCCAACAGGAATCCAATGCCTGGCGCATGATAATTCAGATCCTCGCCCAACAAATTCGACTCCGGGAGGTAACCAGGAATAAATGTGCCGTCGGACCGCGTATAGGTGCCGCTTATATTTTTAACGCTTGTGAGCAACCCTAAAAAGAAATTCCCCGCAGAATTATTGCCAGCGTTTGCTTTTTTGAGGAAAGAAAATTTATTATACAAGGCATCCAGGTTAAGTGTAGGGTTAACCTGTATCTTGCGTGCGTTTTGGATGCTGTTGCCGACGTTAAACTGCGGGTTTTCGATGGCAAAAAGCGGCTGCGCCTGCCAGTTGAAATTGGTGCTGTAGTGCGCGATAACCGTCGTCCAATCCATCCCAGGGATCTTATTAAGCGGAACCGTATAATTAAAGTTCAGCGTGTGATTATAATTGGTTGTGCGGCCAAGCCGTAACAGGTTTTGCCACAATGTATCAACCTTTAGCCCGTTTACCCGGCCCGCCGGTTCGTCGATGGTTGAAAGGTTGGTCGCGTCGATATCCATGCTAAGCGACTTTGTGAGGTTCCATCCTATTCCGTATACCCTGGTCACATTAAATGTTTTGTTAAACGTTGTAGGTATCGGTATAAAATTGGTCGGATCGTTGATACGTAATGTATTCTCTGAATAAAACCGGTCGAACTGGATGCTGAAATTCAGCCTGGACGGCAGCAAACTATAATTTATATCGCGCAGCAGCGCCAGTAAATTATTTTTGATGACCTTACTAAGAGGACTATAGTATTTTGGCGTGTTGGTATAATTGTAAGCAAGCGCGACGTGATAGGTTTTTTCCAGGTTATTGAGCACGGTATAATCATGATGCTCGTATTCCGTATAGGCCACGGTTGCGTTCCAATTCTGGATGTCCCAAACATGGTTGTTAGCCTTCGGATCAGTCCTGTCGATATGAACGTTGGTAACGTTGATGCTTTTACGCTGTGTATAGTCTTCGGCGGCGGTTTGTATCGAGTCGCGTTTTTGAGCTGTAGGTGCAGCAGCCAGTGTTTGCTTTAACAATACATCAGGCGAGCCCGGATCATATTGCGGCGTGCTTACTTGCTTCGAGACGTCGATATAAGCCGGGATATGCACGCCGCTTTTTGCCGGAAAGAACCGCCCCAACTCGATATTGCCGGCTATATCATACCCCACAATGTCATTAAAGCTTCGGTCGCCAAGCCTTGAATCCAGCGAGCCAAAGCCTGTCGTCGATTTATTGGCCGATATGGTTACATCGGCAAAATCAGCCAGCTTGGCGTTTACCCTGCCAATGGCGGCCCACCCGCCCTGCTCGTCAAAGTTGCTTAAGCGCAATTCGTCAAACCATACCGTTGCCGATTTATCCAGCCCGTCATCTGTTGCTGATGTGGCGGGAGTCCTTAGGGGGTTTCGTACCCCCAGCATCACCGTTGTTACCTTGCTTAGATCGGGCTCACCAACGATCGTGATCTTATTATGCCCGTCGGCATAGGTAAAAGGCAAGGTCAAGGGCCATGGCTGGCCGTTAAATTTCGCATTGTTACGGGCGACCTTTGCGGCGGTCAACAGGGAAAGCTGCAGGTTCAGTTCGTTTGCTGCCGGCCAGATGGAATTCGGATCGGCCGTTCCTGGCTGGGTGACTTGCAGCGGTATCTCATATTCGTAATAATTGTTTATATAATCCGGCCCAAGCCGTATAAACGCACTGACATCGTTGTTGCGCAACGTAGCGCCTTCGGCGTGGATAAACATTTGCAGCTGCTTATATCTCCGCAGGTCGTTATTAAATAACCGGAACGCCGACCGCGAATAGCCATCTCTCAGATTGGTTACAAGCAGCGACAAAGATTGCTCGTTTAGCTTGGTATTGGCCAGGATACTGCTATAATTGGTTTGGCGCTGAATGCCCGGCGGCACCACGTAAGGTATCGGCTGGCGGTTGCCGTTTGCCTCGATATTTACTGTTTCAACATCGATGGTGGAGTTATCCAGCGGCGGATTAATAAGCGACGGGTCGGCGATAACGTTAGCCGGGTTATTTTCGGTATTGAAGGCGCGCCACTCGCCGCGCACCAATTGTAAGGTAGCGAACCGGAGCACTGAAGTATCCACAAAGTTGGTCATGAACATGCGCATATAGCGGATGGATTTAAAATCCTGTATCCCCCCGACGGTGGATTGATAAGCGTTAATAGGTATCCTGAACTGGTACCAGGTAACGCTTTGCGTTGTTCCGTTAGCCAGCTTAACCTGCGATGTCACCTTATCGCTCACAAAGTTTTTTCCAACTACAAGGTCTTTTGGGCGCATGGATACTTTGTATTGAAAGTACTCATCGTCCTGGTCCATATTATTATCATGATTGATGTCTTCGCCGTCGGGCAAGGCGGTAGCCGCCGATGTTTGGAGACCAAGGAGCGCCTGCGATTGCTGTGAAGTAGGAGAATTGCCTTCGACGCCATTGTACCTGCTGTAACGCTGTAAAATACCCGCTCCGGCCCTGTCGAGCTCTGGACCCTGGTAATACTGGTAATCATCGGATGACGGATCGGCAAAAAAGCTGGTGGCAGCCTGAGGCGTCAGTATCGCTTTAAGCTGATTGATCACGGGCGCAAATTTTATTTGCTCGTCGGCATTAGCCAAACCGTCCAAACCTACATCCTGCAGCCTGCGCGCCGCCGGGTCGGTATCAAACGAATTCACCACCGGCTGCAGCTTTGGCGACCGGCCCCAGGCAGTCTCGATCACATTATTTAAATTACCATCGGCAGGCAGGCCGTTCTCGAGGCTTTTCTGGCCGTCTTTCAATATATCTTCGGATATATTGCCCAAATTAAAATACAGGTCGCCGCCTGCTGAATTTGGTTTATAAATGAATGGATCGAGTACCCAAAACTCGATGTACTGAACATTCAAGTCCTGGAAATCGCTGGAGTTGATTGCCCTGAATATGCCGCCCCAGCGCGATTGCGGATTTTGAAGCGTGCCATTGCTGTTTACGCCTGTGGTGGTATAGTTATAGGGTCCGCGAACCATGGGATAAAACGCCATATCGAACGTAGCGAGCGGCAGGGGTTGCCCTGTCGGCGATTGCCGGTAGGGAAAAACTTCCGTTTCCAATATTTGCCGCACATAATGGTTCGAAAGCTCGTTCCTGCTTACCGGCACCGTGTTGCTGATATAAAATATCGGGTCGATGGTATAAAAAGCCAGGCGCGCGCGGTTATAACCGTAACTCAGATCATTAAATGCCTGCGATTCGGGGAACAGCTGCGGTGTGCCTGAAATTTGCCAGCCAACCGGGCTGTTCATCTGGATCACCGACTGGCTGTTCTCGAAATCGTCGAGATACGACGTGCCGTTTTTTGAACCGCCAAAGTTTAACACCGAAGGGCTGCCGGGCAGCAACTTGGCAAATTCACCGCTAAAGTTTATGGACGAGGGAACTTTAGTATGGACAAAAGGGAGCTTATCTACCAGCCGGGTTAAAAACCGCGATTGCGAGTTATAATTCAGGTCGAAACCGGCTATGGTATTTGAAATAGATTCCTGGCCGGCAATCTCATTTTGGGTGATAGGCTGTTCGGTTAAGTGCATCAGGGTGGCGCCGATATTAAAATTATCAGCCACGTGGTAATTGAACCGTGCGCCGTATAATGATTTTTGCTGCACACCAAACAAAGCGTTATTTTCTACCTTCACGTTGATGGGCTGCCCGGATGAAAGCAGGGCCTGGTTCAGGATACGGATGGTTCCGGAGCTATAGTCGATCGTATAATCGGTTCCTTCGGTTAGCTTTAAGGCGCCTGCGTTAACCGTGACCGACCCCTGGGGTATATTGACGGCATTCAATTGGTATACCGAGCCGCCCGTCGCACTATACGTCCCCTGTATGGTGTAGCGGTTTAACGTTGGGAAAAGCTGCTGGGCAATGGTTTTAGTCGAATCGTATAAAGGCTGGTAAACATACCGCTTGACAAGGTCGGTTTCAGACGGGGTAAATTGTTTGGCCAGATCCCTGCCGAATGGTTCCAGCACCGGGAAAATGATCAGTCCGTTTTGCGAGTCGACTGTTATACCTTCCAGGTAATCAAAAAAGCCGTCGGGCTGCTTATTCAATTGTGCATCCAAGTTATCAACATCGGTTAATTGTATCCATAGCTTGCCCTTGGTATTCTGCCCCTCCTCCATCGCCGGTTTTTGAATGCCCGTTTTATCGTCAAGCCGGGTGATGGCCATCCTGAAATTATTCGCGCTTACCTGGTAAGCATTTAATGAGTATATATTTTTCATCATTAAATTCCAGGTGGGCAAGCTTGTTTTTAGCAGCTCGTTCTTTAACAGCTTTACATACAATACTTTCGGCGTAGCCGGATCGACGGGTATATCGGTAGAAAACTCGCCCACCTGGTACTGCACCCCGTTATAGGTGTATTGGTAGGCCACGGCGAGCACCTCGTCGTTGTTGAGTGCGTTATTTAGCGAAATGTACCCGAGCTGGGCATTCAGCGTAAATTCCTTTGATGTTAGCTTGCGGGCGTAAATCAATTTCGCGTAGTTATCGTGGCCGCCCGAGGCGGCAAAATAGGTACCCACTGTATTCAGCGGATCATTCGTAAGCCTGGCATTGGCGGGCAGGCCGCTGAGCAAGGAATTGGATTGCTGTGCAAAACCGGGGCCCTGGAAGCCGGCCGGCAGGGCCGAAAATCCGCCGCCGCCGCGTATCAGCGCCTTATCATACGGGTTATTTTCGCCCAGGTCCAAAAACGCAAGCACATCCCTCGAACCGGTAGTGTTGTTTACCCGGTTTGTTGTCCACACTTCAATTTTTGTGATATTGATATTTGAGCTGATGATGGGAATATTAGCCAGGGCCCTGTTGTAATTGTTTCGGAAATACTGCGATAAAAAATAGTGCTTATTGGCATCATAATCGGATGTGGAAAGTTTAAACTGGCCCTGCTGCGATCCATTTTTTATGGTGATGGTTTGCGATTGCGACCGCTGCTGCGACAGAATTGTGGTAACATCCAGCTTGCCGAATTTAAACCCTGCTTTTACGCCAAATAAGGCCTGGCTCCCGGTTATCAGCGTGGTATTAAGCGGCATGCTTACGGTACCTGCTTCTATTTTTTGGATGATCTCATCTGGATGGCCGGTGTAGTCGAGCTTGATCTGGTTTTCAAACTGGAATTGGGCGTCGGTATTATAGTTTGTGGCAATCTTCAGCTTATCTCCAATGTTGCCGGTTACGTTTAATTGTATCTTTTGGTCGAAGTTGAAGTTAAACTGGCTGCGCTGCCGGGTGTTAAAAAGAGGATTTTGATTGGTGTTTAACTGGCCGGCCATAATGGCCTCGGCCGAGCCCTGCGGCCTGATATCGATGGTCGAGCCGCCGAATATCTGTTCAAAGGTTTGGCTCTGGATCTTTATCGGCGGGATAAACCCCGGCTGCTGCGACTGATAGGCATAGTTATCTGAAAGCTGCCTGAAGTAATTCCGGGTGTTTTCACGCTCGCGCAGTTTTAAATATTCGTCGAAAGTGAGGTATTGCGGTGGCCGGTATAACAGGTTCCCAACACGGTCGTACAGGATGTACATGTTAGTGACCGGATCGTATTCCACGGTGCGAACCAGGTTGGGCGGGTCGGTATCAAAAATGCCCTGGCGTAATTTAAAGTTGTTTGATTCAGGGATATTAACCGGGACCTTAATGGTGGCCGAATCCTTTTTTACGCTGGCAGGCCGCTGCTGCGCGAAAACGTTTCCGGACCCGCACAATGCAGTAACAAACAAAACACTTATGATGTCCCTCCAGGTAAAAATCCTTATCAAGCGTTCAGAAAATAATTAGACGTAATTATAAACTTTTCAGGGCTAATTTAATAAGCTGTTCAACCTTTAATTCTTCGCCGCTTTTATTTATTTCCTGGTCAAGCACCTTCTCAGCAGCATTTCGGGCAAACCCCAGCATAATTAGCGCCGAGAGTGCTTCTTCCTTTACGGTTTTGTTTAATGGCAGTGGGCTCAGTGTGTCGGGCCCTTCTTTTCGCAGCTTATCCTGCAGTTCCAATATCACACGCTGGGCCGATTTAGGCCCTATGCCTTTTATACGTTGGATTAACGAAACGTTTCCGGATATTATTGCATTCTGTATCTCGGCGGGTGTTATCGACGAGAGCATCATCCTGCCGGTATTCGGCCCGATGCCGGGAACCGATATCAGGTGTAAAAAAAGCCTGCGCTCCCCTTCTTCCGCAAAGCCATATAACGTATGCCCGTCTTCTTTTACGTGCAGCCACGTAAATAGTTTGCAGCGCTCGGCGTTGCCCAGCAGCGAATAGGTATTTAAGGAGATATTGATGTGATAGCCAACACCACCTGCTTCTATCACTACAAAAGCGGCGCTTTTAAAAGTTAGTTTCCCGTCGATATATGCGTACATGATTTACTGTTTTGAGGTGAAAGGTGAAAGGTAAAGGGCAAAAGGTGAAAGATTGAGGAGGAAAGATTGAATGTTGCTTAAGCTCCGCACTATGCCTAAAAATTTTCGTGCCTTTAACCCTTTACCTTTCACCTTTCACCTCCATATCTTTCTCCTGCGCGTCTACTACCGCTATGGTTATCATATTCACAATTTCCCTTACCGAGCTGCCCAGCTGCAATACATGCACCGCCTTTTTAAGCCCTAATAATATGGGCCCCACCGCTTCGGCTCCGCCCATTTCCTGTAATAATTTATAGGCGATGTTGCCCGACTCAAGATTTGGGAATATTAAGGTATTGGCCGGTTTGCCAACTAAAGTGGAAAATGGGAAATTGTCGGCCAGGAGGTTTGTATTAAGGGCGAAGTTTGCCTGCATGTCGCCGTCGATGATCATTTCCGGGTATTTTTCGTGCAAAATGCGGACCGCTTCCCGTGTCTTTTCAGGAATAGGCCCCTCATTCGACCCAAAGTTTGAATAGGATAATATCGCTACGCGCGGGTCAATGTTAAGCTGCCGGACGGAATGTTCGATCAACACGGTAATATCCACCAGCTCCTGTACCGTAGGATTAATATTCACCGTGGTATCGCCAAAAAATACCGGCCCTTTCGGCGTTATCATCATATACATTCCTGCTACCCTGCTCACACCCCGGGCGGTGCCTATAATTTGCAGGGCGGGTTTAATGGTTGTCACATAATCTTTGGTCAAACCTGAAATTAATGCGTCCGCTTCGCCAAACTGCACCATGCAGGCGCCATAATAATTACGGTCGCTCAATAACTTTCTCGATTCATATGCCGTAATTCCGCGGCGCTGGCGCTTATTATACAGGTATTCGGCGTACTCCTGCGACCTGGCACATGTTTCCCGCGGGTCGATGATCTCTACGTCACCCAGCTGGATGTCGTTTTCCTTCATTATCTGCCGTATGTTATCGATGTTTCCGAGTAAAATCGGCGTGGCGATGCCTTCTTCCTTAACAATTTGGGCCGCCCTTAAAATCTTATAGGTATCCGCCTCAGCGAACACGATGCGTTTTGGATTTTGCTTCGCCTTGTTCGTCAGGTTGCGTAACAGCTTATCGTTGGTGCCCACGCGCAACCGAAGCTCTTCCATATAGGCATCCCAATCGGTAATAACCTTACGCGCAACCCCCGAATCGATAGCGGCCCTTGCAACCGCCGATGAAACCTGGGTAATAAGGCGCGGGTCCATCGGTTTCGGGATAATATATTCCCGTCCGAACTTTAAATTTTTTGTGTTGTATGCCAGGTTTACAGCTTCGGGGATGGGTTTTTTAGCCAGCTCAGCTATCGCTTTAACAGCCGCCACCTTCATTTCCTCGTTAATAGCTGTGGCCCTTACGTCGAGCGCACCTCTAAAAATGTAGGGGAAACCTAATACATTATTTACCTGGTTGGGAAAATCAGATCGCCCTGTGGCCATTACAATATCCTTGCGGGCGTTTACGGCAAGGTCATATGTGATCTCGGGCTCGGGATTGGCCATCGCGAATACGATCGGGTTTTTAGCCATCACTTTCAGCATGTCCGGTGTTACTACGTTGCCTGCCGAAAGGCCGATAAAAGCATCGGCATTTTTCATGGCTTCCAGCAGCGTGTTAGCACTCTTCCGGGTGGTAGCAAACTCCAGCCTGATATCGTCAAGATCCTTCCTGTCGGGTGTTATCAAACCGTTGATATCAAACATCACCAGGTTTTCCTTTTTAACGCCCAGCGCCAGGTACATCTTTGAGCATGAAATGGCGGCTGCGCCGGCGCCGTTAACCACCATTTTTATTTTATCGAGTTTTTTACCCTGTATTTCACAGGCATTTATCAATGCCGCGCCCGAGATAATGGCCGTGCCATGCTGATCGTCGTGCATTACGGGGATCTTCATTTCCGCCTTCAGCCTGCGTTCGATCTCGAAACAGGTTGGGGCGGATATATCTTCAAGATTGATCCCGCCAAACGTGGGTTCGAGGGCTTTGACGATGTTTACGAACTCGTCGGGCGTTTTGGCATTAATTTCCAGGTCGAATACATCGATATCCGCATAAATTTTAAACAATAAACCTTTGCCTTCCATAACCGGCTTGCTTGCTTCAGGGCCGATATTGCCCAAACCAAGCACCGCAGTGCCATTGCTGATCACCGCAACCAGGTTACCTTTTGCCGTGTATTTATAAACATCATCGGGATTATCGGCAATCTGCAAGCATGGCTCAGCGACACCCGGCGAATAAGCCATACTAAGGTCGCGCTGTGAATTGGTTGGCTTGGTGGGTACTACCTGGATCTTTCCGGGACGGCCTTTAGCGTGATAATTCAGGGCGTCCTGGTTACGGATGGGTTTGTTCATGTCTCAGTTTCAAGTACGCAAAATTACAATTCCTTTGCCGGGAAACGAGAAAAAAGGCCGGCCACTTATTTCAGACCTCGTCAGCCAACCGGCTGATCTGTTTCGAATTGGTAATACGTGGCATTGGCCGGTCTGTTTATCCCTGAAAATAAATTCGAATTTATTGCAAACCCGGCCGCCGAAATAAGGTTAACCGCGGGTAATTTTGAGTGTAGTACCCGGCTGCAGCCGGTCTTTTTTCAGCCCGTTCACCTCTTTGATCTTGTCAACCGAAACGCCGTCGAACTTAGCAGCAATCCCGGTAAGGGTATCGCCGGTTTTAACCTTATAGGTTATATAATCCTGGTGATGCTTTGCTGATACCTTCGCCTTTGGCTCGCCGGAGCTTTCGCTCAATTTTAGTTTTTGGCCAACCACTGCCCTATTGCTATGCAAGTGGTTCCATATTTTCAGGTCGCTTACATCAATGCCATAGGTATCGGCAATATCCCGAAGCGTTTCGCCGCGCCTTACCGTATGGTACTCAGGCATTTTTTCCGCCTTTTCCTCGTGATAGGCGGCATAAGTAACCTGCGGTACAGGTACAATGCCGCTTGCATTGTTCAGCACTTCATATAAGGCGCTGTACCTGGCTTTATCCACCTGCGGAATAATAAGACGCCGCGGCGACCTGGCTGTTCCGTTAACAATCTGCCTTTTATAGGCAGGATTCAGCAATGCCAGGTTTTGCACATCCAGTCCCAGTGCCGCCGAAACGGTACCGAGCGAAACATATTTATTAACAAGTACCGTATCTGTTTTTAACGGAAGGCTGCAGGCCTGCGGCACTATGCCACACTTGTTGTAATAGTTCATTACATAGTTTACGGCGATAAACGCAGGGACATAATTTCTTGTCTCGACGGGTAAATACTGGCGTATCGACCAAAAATCAGTCGCATTCGCCCGTTCGATGGCGTGCTCCACATTGCTTTTACCGCTGTTATAGGATGCTATGGCAAGCAGCCAGTCGCCAAATTCCTGGTAAGCATCCTTCAAATAGGCCGCCGCGGCGTAGCTGGCTTGTACAGGGTCACGGCGATCGTCAACATAATCATCCATAGCCAATCCATAAAGCTTACCGGTGGCCGACATAAACTGCCATGGACCGGCGGCGCCTGCCCTTGATACAGCATTGGGATCGAGCTTCGATTCAACAATGGATAAATACTTTATTTCGTCGGGTATGCCTGCGTCACGAAAGGCCTTTTCATAAATGGGAAAGTAATATTTGGATAGCCCGATCACGCGGGCCATTTCCTCGCGGTTATGTGCGTAGGTTTCAATATAACCCTGCACATACTCGTTATAGTCTAACGGAACGTCCTTTTGTATAGAGTCGAGGCGGTGCTTAAATATCCCGCCCTGGTACGACAGCGCCGGTTGGTTAACCGCCGGAAGCAGGGTAGTGTCGGCATGAAAAGTCGGGGGGGTAGAAGAGTGAGCCTTAACGATCAATAATAAGAAACAGATAATTAAAGTAAACGCTCTCTTCATCTTTCGGGTTTAATAAAAAAGTGTTTTTGGCAACGCTAATTTTTACTAAAATATTAATTTTTTATAGTTCGAGGAAATACTTTGAAAAATTTAACAGTTCCTGTTCCTCAAAGTGCCTCGTCAATAGTTGCAAACCTAACGGCAAACCTTTGCTATTATTGCCCGCAGGCAGCGAAATAGCGGGAGCGCCCGTTAAAGAGGCTTGTACGGTAAAAATGTCGGAAAGATACGTTACCACCGGATCTTTTTCGCCTTTGCCAATGGGGAAGGCGGGCTCGGGGGCTGTAGGGATCAAAATAAAATCAAACTCTTTTAAAATCTCGTCCGTTTTTTCTTTTATCAGCCGCCTCACTTTTTGCGCCTTCGTGTAGTAGGCATCATAATACCCCGCGCTTAATACAAAGGTGCCCAGCATAATTCGCCGCTTCACCTCCTTGCCAAAGCCTTCGGAGCGCGAGCGCTTATACGTCGATTCCAAATCGGTCGCGGCGGGACTGCGGTAGCCGTAATGTACGCCGTCGTATCGTGAAAGGTTGGACGAGGCTTCGGCCATTGCCAGGATATAATAGGCCGGTACCATGTAGTCGAGGCTTTCGAAAGCAATGGGTTTTACGATGTGGCCTGCTGCGCGTAATTTTTCTATATAGTTAATGAAGGTGCCTTTTACTTCCTGGTCAACGCCCGGGCTCGATAACGCTTCCTGCAGGTAAGCTATCTTTTTTATTGATGGCGATTTAAGGCGGGTACTAAAAGCCGGGATATCCGCTTTAGCCAGCGTGCCGTCATATTCATCCGGACCGGCCATTACTTCGAGCAACAACGTAGCGTCTTCAACCGACCGGGTGATGGTGCCAACCTGGTCGAACGAGGAGGCATAGGCAATGATTCCGTGCCGGGAGATACGGCCATAGGTAGGTTTCAACCCGATCAGCCCGCAGAAAGATGCCGGCTGCCGTACAGAGCCACCAGTATCGGTCCCGATAGCCGCATGGCACATGCCTGCTTGCACCGCCACCGCCGAACCGCCGGAGGAGCCGCCCGAGACGCGGGTTTCATCGGCAAAGTTTTTAACCGGGCCGAAGTACGAATTTTCGTTGCTCGCGCCCATGCCGAATTCATCGCAATTGCAGCGGCCTATGATGACCGCATCCTCGGCAAGCAAGCGTTCGACAATGGTAGATGAATAAACGGAGGTAAAGCCGTCTAAAATTTTTGAAGAAGCGCTAACCTTATGGCCCTTATAGCAGATATTATCCTTGATAGCGATAACCATCCCGGCCAGCTTGCCGGCCGTACCTTGCTCAATTCGCGAATCCACCTCCTTCGCGCGGGCCAGCGCCTCCTGGCTAAACACCTCGTTAAAGGCATTTAAGCGGGTATGTTTTGAAATGTTATCCAGGCACTCTTTAGCCAGTTTTTCAACCGTCGTATTCCCGTTTGCGATCTCATTCTTTATCTCCGCTAAAGAGGTATAAGATTTAACCATGGGCCTAAAATACGTTTTTTTAGAGATTGGAGGTTAGAGGTTGGAGATTAGTTTTTGACGAAAAATGGGGGAAAGTTGAGTTTAGAGACTGGAGGTTAGAGGATATTGATTGGTACGTTAAACTTAGCGGATTTAATACGTAACTTCAGGAAATTAATTTCGAACAACAGGATCACTATGTCTGAAACATTTCTTCATGAGCTAGATCCGAATAACTTCTTCTATGAAGATATTGTGATGCTCGCGTACACTCAATTCGGCCTCAATGAATTGTTTTCACGAGGGTTTCTCATTGCGGGGAAGAAAACACACCCTAACAATATTGCTTTTGTACACTACGTCAATAGCTTGAACTTTCCACACGCTGTGAATGAGCAAATTTTCCACTTTAGGGGCTTTACTCCAATGATATTTGTTCCAGGTTTCCATACAAAAGATAAAAAACATGTGATACAAATGGAACCAAATCATTCAGCGGTGAAATTTTTCCAGGAAACAAAAGGGATTACCAATAAAAATTTAGAACTCACTCAATTGACTATCATAGCCACATGGGAGAAAATAGTACATCTAAATTTAGCCGACGGCCCGATACTACAGTTCTTTCGGCATATTAGAAATGCCGCAGCACACAATGGGAAGTTTCATTTTACCGCAAAAGCCATAGATCCCAATTCCGGCGAATTTATTAAATCCGCGATATGGGAGTCATTTGAGATCAAAGCAGCAATGCAGAATATGCCTTTATTTGTTGTAGATAAAAATGATGTCATAGGATTTTTGGATCAAGGGGATCTTGTAAACTTTTTACTGGCATTTGAAAGTCACTATCCTGAAATTAAGACGTCCTAAGGGTATTAAATTATTCGAACCATGTCCTCAATGAATTGCGACAAGTATCCGCTTATTTTTAGTGCCTCAAAATCGCTATCGTCAGGATCGATATTTTTTTTCAGTTTTTCAACTATTTCCTTTAATCGGTCATTATCCACAGGAAATGTTTCCGCCATTCTTTCTTGGTCGTAAAAAAGGTTCCAAAGCGGCAAATTCATGACTGGGCCCGAGTAACCGACATACTTTAATATTACTGTGCTTGCCAAGTAATGAAGTTTCATCGCGATTTGTTCCAGTGCCCAGGCTTCATCTTCATCGACAGGCGACCGCCCATGTAAAAAGTCATTTCTATGATTGAGCATACGTTCGTCAATTTCACTTAAAAATAGTTTATAGAAATGAAATGGAAATAATAGCTTGCTTTTATTTGTTGGCTTATTCAATTCACTTAGTTTCGCATTGATGACGCGAAGCGCTTCCTCAGAAATGTCGCTAAATTCGATCGTTACAACATCTTTCAGCCGGCTGATCAATTTTTTTGCTGTTCTTTTTTCCGCAATAGGCTTAACGACATTTTCATCTGCAACCAGCTCTGTTATAGTTTCCAACGCGACTGAGCATAGTATCCCTTGGTGGAGTACGTTTTTGTTTGAGCAGGAGCTGACCAAGATATCGACAGCTCTTTTTAGCACTTTATTTTGACTGAGCAAATCGCAAAATTGCGAAAATAGTTCTGCGGAAAATAATGAGCTGCTGTTCTTGAACTTTTCGATAAAGCTCATAGAGCCGAAGTTATGAAAATAGGTATGCCACTCGATAGGATTGATCAATCTCTGTTTCCCGTATACCGGCTCGTCTTCCAAAATGTAGCTAACATCGGAAATAGTTTTAAAATTCTTATCCTTAGATATAACGATGAACGTGTCACCGGAATATTGCCTGGCTGTCAGGAATGCGAACGCCCCGCGGATATCTCTGGCAATTTCTTGAAAATCATAATATGCTAGCTTCTCGAGGGAGTCGATAAATACACATTTGATATTTTCGATAGCATAAAAATGAAATTTAAATCCTTTCACAGTTAATTCTACAGTCATTCCTTTGATGGATGGAAATACTATACCTATCACTGAAGGTTGCATGTCCCAATGCGACACATCAAATACTAAATGGAGTTCCCTGTCAATGATCTCAGTAGGGTATATGATATCAGCGTCCTCTACTGGAACACATAGTCGAAAATAGGAGTTGTCATAGGGCTTATTGTTTGTTCTAAGGTTGGTCAGGTATCCGGTTAATTTTCTTGGAAGAGCCGGGAAATTACACTCAAAGTTCCGGATCGAGCCGGCATTTGAGTGGTAGGATGTTCCCCTACCATAGATGTTTAGTCCTGATGTCAGCCCGTAACTGTTGACGAAGTTTACACCACCGTTCTTGATTTGGTCATTGATCTTTATTTCAAAGCCTATGCCTTTCTTATTCTCTCGAGGAGTCAAAATTATCTCCGCCTCGTAGCTAGTATTTTGCCTCGTCTCTGTATGAAGATATACAAGAGATATACTAAAATGTCCATCCACTATGAAATTGCTCATAGCTTCGATGGTTGGTCTTATATATTTTTTAAACGCACCTTTTAGAAGTCGTCTGGAAAATAAAGGGCGATTTTTCATTTACTTATTTTGTAGCGCTTTCAATCATGTATTGGACTTAAAAGTAAAATATAAATCTTGATTTTATTGTTGATGGAAACACCAATAATAGCGCGGGTTTAATAACTTGGGTATTCCGGCTTGCGCCCCAGGCCTTGGGGATCGACGACAAACCCCTCCCTGCCACTTCACTGGCAACCGCACCCTCTACCGGAGGGAGGGAGTTTTTAAGACTGGGTATTAAATAAAACAAACTTATCGGCTGAAAGTAATTTCAACAGATAAGTCTGTATTGGTGATTAAGCCTCACAAAAAGCGGCTAATTTTTACTTATCGTTTTTAACTCCCTCTCCTTTGGAGAGGGCCGGGGTGAGGCAACAGAGCCAGTTATATAGAAGAAAATCCGGAATTCAACTAATCTCCAGCCCCTAATCACCAGTCACTAAACCCTTGGTTTCTCGTCAGTGCCGGCTGCCGGGGTGGTAGTGGTGGTATTGGTATTTGCCGGGTTAGAAGTACTGCTGTCGCTGTTTTGCGCATCCTTAAATTCCTTCATACCTTTTCCCAACCCCCGCATCAGTTCAGGAATTTTTTTACCCCCAAACATCAGCAAAAGCGCGAAGACGATGATTATAATGTGCCATGGCTCTAAAAGTCCCATAATTGATTAATTTAATGTTATGTTTATATTCCTGATATTATTATAAATGTTTAACCGAACCTTTTGTTGCTGCTTCCTCACCGGTGTGTGAACCTACATTAATTTCGCTTTCGTCGCCGGTTTGGGGTGCCGAAGGAGCATGCGGGTCTTCAATAAAAATATCGTCGCTAACCGGTATCGTATTTTCGGGCTGCCGGCTTTCCACCAGCGGCTCAGGATCAGCGGCGGGCTGATTCTGAGCTGCCGCGATCTCTTCCATCCTTTTTTCTTCTTCCCTTTTTTCTTCGAAGTTATTTATTTGCATGTTGATCTCACGCTTTACACCTTCCGAAGCATCCTTAAAATCACGTATCCCCTTTCCAAGCCCCCGCGCAATTTCCGGAAGCTTTTCCCCGCCAAAGAGCAGCAGGGCAACAAATACGATGATGATCATATCTGAAGAAAAAAGATTGCTCAAAAACAAAAGATGTGAAATATGCATAGCATTTTATAATTGAGGATACAAATATACGTAATCAATATGGTATTTAGTTTAAAACTAATTGGGCGCAAGCCATATTTTGGGGTTAACCGGTATCTTACCCTTGTATAAGGAAAAGGTGACGATCGCTTCGCCGGTGGCCGAGTCGGTAGCCACCGAGCCAAGCACTTGTTTTGTGCCCACTTTCTCCCCTCTTTTTACGCCAACCGAGCGCAGGTTAGAGTATGCCGTAAAATACTCGCCATGCTGTATTACAACTAAAAAAGTGCCGCTAATAGGCGTTATATTGGTTACTGTTCCCTGGAATACCGCCCTTACAGATGCGCCCGGGTTGGTTTTAATATCCCAGCCGTAACTTTCATTTTTAATATTGTCGCTGTCGAAATAAATCCCGAAGCCTTGTTTAACCGCCCCGTTTGTAACCGGCCACGGAAGCTGGCCGCGGTTATCCAAAAAGTCGCTGGATAGTTTGGCCGCCTCGGGTGTCGCGTTTAATACTTCGCTGTCTGTCGAGTTTCTTGTGATCGTCCTTCTTGGCACAGCGGCTTCTTTATTTCCGGCGTTATTGCCACCGTTCAACCTGGCGGCGGCGGCAGCCCGCTCGGCCCGTCGCCTCGCCTCTTCAATATCCCTTGCGATTGCAGCCTTAAGTTCCCTGTCGATCTTGATTCTCTTTCTCTGTACTTCTTCCTGTTGCCGTTTTAGCTGTTTTTCATGCTGCGAAAGATGCGCCACCACCTCTACCTGGCTGTTCTTTTCCTTTCCCAGCGTGGCCTTTTCCTTTTCCTGGTCTTTCAGCAAATTGTTTTTTTCTTTTTTACTTACGTCGAGCTCGTTTATTTTTACATGCAGCTCGGTTTGTGTTTCCTGTATATACCGGGCCTGGCGCTCGCGGTAGGCGCCAATTTGCTGCAAATATTTTAAGCGTTTATAGGCCTGGTTAAAATCCTGGGCGGCAAAAATAAACATCAGCTTATTATACGAGCTTTGGTTGCGGTAAGTAAACAGCGCCATGGCAGCGTATTCCTTTTTCAGCTGATCGAGCTGGCTTTGCAGGTTGTGTACCGTGTTATTGCTCTCCGAAATCTGGTTGTCGAGATTGCGCACCTGCGAATTGATATTGTTGATCTTTTCTTCTCTCAGGCTAATTTGCTCTTTTAAAAGCCTCAATTGTTTTAACGTCGTTTTTTTACTGGTTGCGGTTTGCTGGTATTCGCGGTTCAGATCTTCGAGCTGCTGGGTTAGCACATCACGCTGTTTTTTTAGCTCGGCGCTGCTTTGCGCATGCGCGCGGAATGCAAATAAAATAAGCAGTAAAAAAACGGGTATCTTTAAAAATTTCATCTATAACATCCAAATTTAATCGGCCGGCGTATACCTGGCCGGAATGCTGAAAGGAAAATCCAGCGGTTTGTTAAATTCTATTTTAACATAATGCAAATTAACCTGAATTTTTTGATTTTTTACCGCCGAAGTTATATCAATTTGCGAAGGCACAATATAATTACCCACATGGATAAAGGCGCCGTTAACCACCTGCAGCGACTGCCCGGCGGCGGTGTTATCGAGGTTGGTTTGACTAACCTTCAAATCGGGGCCGACGACCAGCCTGTAGACCAGTTCCTGCAAATCGCCGGTTAAAATCGTATTTCCGTTCTCCGGCTTAAGGTCTCCTTGTTCGTTCAGCAATTCAGATATCGCGTTGCCGGTTAGCAGCGATTCGAGCGTTTGATAGTTAACTTGCCTGCCCGTGTATTTATATACGTAACTGAACGGCTTGCGCAGATAAACGCTTTGCAATTTATTCATTACCAGGATGCTGTCGGGAGTAATCAGCGCACGGGCTACTTCTATCCCCGCAATAGCGGTAACCGAAACCCAGATTTTCTGCCCCCTTCTAATCCGTATATTAAGCGTAACATCATTGCTGTTGCCGCTAAAAGCTAATTTGGTGCGCGCCTTTCCCGAAAAATCGGTAAACGTTATCTGCGCCGACCTGATGGCGTTTAACCGTTCCCTTTTTTCGTTTACCGGGGCGGGTGTGTTAACCGGTGTGGTCCGGGTAACAAAGATCTGTTTCTTTGCCTTGCAACCCGCTATAAGCAGCAAACAGCAGAAGGCGATAAGTTTAATATACGTGCTGACATAAACAGCATAGCCAGGGTTTGTATTATTCGATGTATTTTCTTTCATTTATTTTTCTCTCCAAAAGCGGCGACTTGTCGCCCGCCGCCTTCGCTTTTTGCCAATTTTCCACAGCGGCGTCAATGTTTCCGAGATAAAACATGATATCTCCATAATGTTCGGATTTTGTGGCGCTTTTATCCTTGTCATCAGCCAGCGCCTTCTCCATCCATAATTTTGCGCCGTTATAATCTTTTTGTTTGAACAGTATCCAGGCGTACGTATCTTCAAACGACGCGGTATTGGGCAGCAATTCGTTCGACCGTTTGGACATTTTTGCCGCCTTTTCCAGCTGCTCGCCCCTTACCGATAAATAATAGGCGTAATTGTTTAAAGTATAAGCATTATCCGGGTTGTAGCTTAATGATTTGTCGTAGGCGTCGTCGGAATTTTTATTGTCATTCATGTCGTGATAGCAATCGCCCAGGGCCGAGAAACTTTGCGAAAGCAGGTCTTTATCCTGCATATCCAGCGATGCTGCGTTTTTCAGGTATTCTATCGCCTTTTTATCATCCTTTTTTTGGACCCAGGCTACGCCCACCAAATAATTCATCCATGCCTGGTTAGGGAACAGCGATAAAGCATTTTCGCCGTCCTGGATAGCCGCATTGGGGTCGTTACCGCCCAGCTCGATGCGGACCAGCTGTTCCTGAACGGCATACACCTTGTCATCCAACATTACGGATTTTTTATACATGGCTTTTGCATCGGGCAGCTTTTCATTTTGCAGCAGCATATCGCCGTAAATCGCATATGCCCGCGCATCGGCGGGGTAGGCCACGGTGAGTATCCTGCTCAGTTCAAGCGCGCTGGCTTTGGCGTTTGGATCCGGGAACCGTGGCAGATAGCCCAGGATGATTTTGATCTTCTGGTCGATATCCACATCGGGAATGGCAAATGCAATAGTCAATTCATTATAGCTGGCATCGACATTTTTTTTATCGCGATAGATATCGGCAAGCGCGAGGTGAACCAGCCCGTTTTCCGGGTTTAACTTTTCGGCTGTTTGCAGCACCTTCAGCGCTTTATCGCCATAGTTGTTTGCCGTGTAAAGCTGGGCCAGGAACAGGTAATATTTTATTTGGGCGGGGTTGGTTTCGATCATTTTTTCAAGCTGGGCGGCAGCCAGGTCGACTTTTCCCTGCTTAAGGTATATCTTTTGCTTGTTGGCCAGCAAATCGTCGGTAGGGCCTGTTATTTGCTCCAGCTGATCGTACACACCGAGCGCTTCGTCGTACTTGCCAAGCAGGAAATAGGTATTGGCCTTATCATAATAATAGTCCGGTTTGTCGGGATTTATCCTTGTCAATTCATTAAATACGTTCTCGAGCTTGGCTATATCGTTACTTTTTTCGTAACAGTCGGCCAATGCGGCCCAATACCATTCATTGTCCGAATTTACCGTTACTGCTTTCTCCAGCAGCGGCTGCGCCTCGTCGTATTTATTTTGTATTTTTTTGATATTGGCAAGCTCGTATAAGGCAGCGTCGTTTGCCGGATCGATATGGATAACGCGGTCAAATAACTCGCCGGCCAATGTCAAGTTTTCGGTCGTCTTTTCGCGCAGCGCTTTAAAAAACAGGTCCTTAACCATAACACTATCCATTTCGGTCAGCGGCCTGCCGGCGACTATTATGGCCTGGCTGCCCTTTTTGCTTTGGGAGAAAGCGGGAAAAGAGCCAAGAACCAAGAGGCAAGAGCCAAGAGCCAGGAACCGGGAACCAAGAAACAAGAGACAAGAGCCAAAAACCGCATTACGGCATCCTGGCAACAAGCTCCTCTTTCCAAAATATCCAGGTTTATTCTTTTTCATTATGCTTCCCAATTCTATCGATCTTGTCTCTTGGTTCTCGTCTCTTGTTTCTTGCATCCTGGTTCCAATGTCCTACCCTACCCCTGTATGTCCATATCCGCCTGCGCCGCGCGTGGTTTCATTTAATTCCTCAACCTCGATCCAGCTGGCCTTTTCGTGTTTTGCAATGATCATTTGAGCAATCCTGTCACCTGTTTTAATCTCAAACAACTGGTCGGAAAAATTGATGAGCAGTACTTTGATCTCGCCGCGGTAGTCTGCATCGATGGTGCCGGGAGAATTAACGATCCCTATACCATGTTTAAACGCAAGTCCGCTGCGCGGGCGTATCTGTGCCTCGAAGCCTTCGGGCAACTCGATATATAAGCCCGTGGGGATCAGCCTGCGCTCCATAGGCTTAAGCGAAACTGCCTCTTCCAAATCGGCCCGCAGATCCATGCCGGCAGCGTGCATCGTTTCGTAGGCAGGTAAATTATTCTTCGACCGGTTAATAATCCTGATGTTCATGGTTTGCTAAACATAACTTTTAAATTTCTCCACTCAAAAAACAGCGCCGCCGATGCAAACAAAAGCAGCAACGCGTCGCCTGCAAAAATATTACGCTCAAACACATAGAACGATAGATAAACGATAATTGTTGATGATATTATATAGGCCAGGTTCTTTTTTAGATTATAGGGAATGGGATAATTTTTCTGCCCCCATATATAGGATAATACCATCATACTGGCATAAGCGGCTAATGAGGCCCAGGCCGAAGCCATATAACCGTATTTTGGGATGAAAATAACATTCAATACGATGGTTAGTATCGCGCCGACGCCTGATATATATAATCCATATTTGGTTTGATCGGATAATTTATACCATACTGAAAGATTCATATACACGCCCAGGCTCACATAGCCGAAAACGAGCGGCGGAACTGCCTTTAAGCCGGTCCAATATAATGTTGTTTGTTTAATGTCGTGACCTCTTATAAAATACTTCAGAATCTCGATGTTGGCGATAAGTGCAACAAAAATCAGGCATACGGCTATCACGAAATAATCCATAATGCGCGCGTACGTGTAACCGGCGTTTTTGTTTTTTGCGTGGTTGAAGAAGAAAGGTTCGGCACCCAAACGGAATGCCTGTACAAATATGCTGAGAAAGAGTGATATCTTGGCGCAAGCGGCGTATATACCCACCTCGCGTACGCTGATGTTTTGGGGCAGCATCTTACCCAAAAGGATTTTGTCGAGGTTCTCATTGATAATAAACGAAATATTCGCCACCAAAACGGGCCAGCTATAGGCAAACATTTCGGCCAGCATCGTCCAGTCGAGCTTAAAGCGGATCTTCAGGAATTCGGGAAGAAGCACCAGCGCTGTTACGGCGCTCGAAACAAGGGCCGACAAAAACACATATCCTACCCATCCTTTTACATACCAACTGCTGATCCACGCGGTGCCGGCAAACTGGTGGCGTATCCAGAATGGCAATCCCCATATAAAAATGAGATTGAGCACGATATAAATCATAATATTGGCAAACTTGATCAGGCTGTACCTGCCGGGCCGGTTTTCCGCGCGGAGCTTTGCAAAGGGAATAACGCACCAGGCGTCGATCACTAAAATAGCGATAAAGTACAGGATGAAGCGCTGGAAATCGCCACGCCCGGTAGTCTTGCCTACCTTTATAAAGTCGGCAATATGACCCAGGAAAGGGAGCGTAAAGACCAGGAAAAGTACGGTGATAAAAAATACCGAGGCGAATGCGTTATTATAAACTTTGGCCTTGTTGCCGGGATATTTGTTAAGATACCGGAAGAAGGTGGTTTCCATCCCAAATGCCATAACTGCATTTAAAACAGAGGCCCAGGCAAACATGGTGCTTAAAATTCCATACGTCCCCGGTGCGTAAGCCCGGGTATAAACGGGCGTTAGGAAAAAGTTGAGAACCCGGCTCGCAATAGTGCTTAAGCCATATACGGCGGTTTGCCCGGCGAATTTTTTAGCGGTTGACAATGGTTATTGCAGCGGTTTAAGTGGACGTTTTTTGATTCGGTTATTTTACGATCTCAAAATTACGATAGTTTTTTAATTCGCCTTCATGGCTTTCGACAGAAGTAACATTTGCATGTTGCGGGCCTTCATTACACCAGTCCAGAAACATTTCCAGGGCCAGGCCATCGGCTTCAGCTGCAATGGATACATCGCCGTTCTGTTCATTTTTTATGAAGCCCTTTACGCCAAGCTGATCGGCAACAGCCTTTGTCGCTGCCCGGTAGAACACGCCCTGTACTTTACCTTTTACGACGATATCGAGATGGATCATTTGTAAGTGATTAGTTAATTAAGTTGGATTAGGTTGATTAGGTTTGAAATTTTTTACCTTATTTTTAACTTGATCAACCACTCACTTAATCAACTAAATTAACCTTTTAACTTTAGTTTCGGGGGTTATTTTTAAGCCGTCCATGCCTGTTATCAAATTGAGACCGGGCGTTTTCCCAACTTCGAGTGTGCCTTTTTCGTCATCGATGCCAAGGTATTTTGCACCGTTTATAGTACCCCATTCCAATAGCGTGTTGGTAGTTATCGAGGGATATTTTTGCTGAAGGGTGCGCATTTCGCTTAAGATGCATAAATTATCGTTCGAGGCCAGGCTGTCTGTACCCAGGGTAATATTAAAGCCCTGGTCAGAAAACAACTCGATCTTTGGCAGCCGGTCTTCGATATATAGATTGGTATTCGGACAAAAACACCAGTTTATTTTATGATCGAACCGTTTTAAAAAATAAATATCCTTTAAATTGGTATACGTATTGTGCACCAGCAAAATATCCTGCTTATTGCTTAATAAAGGGATAACCGACTGCAATGAATTTCGGGCCTGGGGTTTAAAATAGTCGATATTTATCCCGAAATGGGCATACAGATCGTTAAAATCGCCCAACTTATACCGGTAAAATTTATTTTCCTCCTCACTTTCCTGGTTGTGCAAGCTGATAAGGTTTTCGGCATTTTGGCTATAGTTGCGGATAAGCTTAAACAATTCCTTTGATACCGAATACGCCGCATGGGGCGTCACTGAACACGGCTGCGGTTTAAATTCGTTCAGCAAAGCCAGGGCCTTGTCAAAAACCTGCTTGGCCTGGGCGGGTATAAAACCAAAGGTTTCGACAAAGGTATGATAGTACAATTTGCTCGCGGCTTTGATGGCCACGGTTGCACTGGTGTTCACGATATCGCCTACGGCAACAATGCCGTTTTCCATCATGGTATGATCAGCTTCTGCTGCGGCCTCAAGTATTATTTTTTCGGTTTCGGTTTTTCTTTGAGCCTGAACCTGTTTAATAAAATCGATGAGCCCGGTTTTCTTATCGATTTTGCCTTTGAGGTGAGAGAGTTCGAGGTGGCAATGCGTATTGATAAACCCGGGACAAATGGCGCCGCTGACTTTTTTAATGGGAACACCCGGGGATGCTGCGGCAGAATTCTGGTCGGTTACCAATACTATTTTACCGGCATCATCTACGGTAACGATGCCATTTTTTATGGGTTCGGCACAAACGGGGAATATGTAATCGGCTTTAAAACTTTTCATTTAGTATTAACAATACGTAAACAAATGGACGTGCAAAATATGTTCAATAATACCATTAACTGCCCTAATTTTTAAGTTATTATTCAAAAAACTATTGGGAACCGTTAAAAAATAGTTTTTTTTAATTTTCGTACCTTTGCAGGGTGAGCCCTGTGAAAGACAAAATTGACATCCGCAGCCTTAGCCTGGCAGATTTACAACAACAGTTTATGAAGTGCATGCCGGAAGAAAAAAGCTTCCGGGCTAAACAGGTTTACGAGTGGCTTTGGAAGAAATCCTGCTTTTCATTCGGGGACATGAGCAACCTTTCCAAAGAATTTCGTGCCAGGCTTGATGAACATTTCATAATCAACCATGCCGAAATTCACAACTCCCAGTTTAGCGGGGATAAAACTATAAAAAATTCTTTTATCCTGCACGATAAAAATTTAATTGAGGGCGTTTTGATCCCGACTGAAGACAGGATGACCGCCTGCGTATCATCGCAGGTGGGCTGTAGTTTAACGTGCAAATTTTGCGCAACGGGGTATATGGAGCGTAAAAGGAACCTGAATGCTGACGAGATATATGACCAGGTAGTGCTGATCGACCGGCAGGCCAGGGAGCGTTACGGCTTGCCTTTGTCGAATATTGTGTATATGGGGATGGGCGAGCCCTTGCTTAATTATAAAAATGTGCTGGACTCGGTTGAAAGAATAACATCGGAAGATGGACTGAACATGGCGGCTAAAAGGATAACGGTTTCCACCGCAGGCATTGCCAAAATGATCAAAAAGCTGGGCGACGACGGGGTAAAGTTTAACCTGGCGCTTTCGCTACATGCCGCCAATGATGAAAAGCGGAATACGATTATGCCTATTAACGAGCAAAACTCATTAAAAGCGCTTGCCGACGCATTAAAATATTATTACGTCAAAACAAAAAACCCGGTAACTTACGAATACATTGTTTTTGACGGATTTAATGACACTTTACAGGATGCCGAAGAACTGGCGCGGTTTTGCAAACACCTGCCCTGTAAAGTAAATATCATTGAGTACAACCCGATATCGTTCGCCGATTTTATAAACGCGGGCGAAGATAAAATTGAGGCCTTTGCCGAATATTTACGCGGGCAAGGCATTAATACCAACATACGCCGCAGCCGTGGCAAGGACATAGACGCCGCCTGCGGCCAGCTGGCGATAAAGGAAGGCGAAAAAGTCTCCTAATTCCGTAAGCGGGTTTTTTATATTTCTATAAAACATATAGAAATGTTAAAAGCAGGAAAACTAAATGTGTTAAATTCCAGTTGCATCTGCTAACTTCATGGCATGAACATCAAGAGCAGCTACCTGGCCGATTTTGTTTCGTTATTGTTCCCGGAGCTTTGCGCGGCATGCAGCAGAAGTTTGGTTGCTAATGAGCATCTGCTGTGTACCGATTGTTTATACAACCTGCCATTCACTAACTTTCATTTACAGCCCGATAATATTGTAGCGCGGCAGTTTTGGGGCAAAATACCCGTGGAGGGCGCTTTTGCCCTTTACTATTTTAACAAAGGCGGCAAAATCCAAAACCTGATGCACCAGTTTAAATATAAAGGCATGCGGCAGATAGGCAATTTACTGGGCAACATAGCCGGCGGACAGCTGATTAATAATGAAGTATTTAAATCGGTTGACCTGATCATACCGGTTCCATTATACAAAAAAAGGCTGCGCCAGCGCGGATATAACCAGAGCGCGTGTTTTGCCGAGGGGCTGGCCCAAAAGTTAAACAGACCCGTTGAAAGCCATAATTTAATACGCATCAATGCCACAGAAACACAAACCCATAAATCGCGGTTTGCACGATTCGAGAATATGAAGGAAGTATTTACAGTGGCCGAACCGAGCCGGCTGATCAATAAACATATCCTGCTGGTAGATGATGTAATAACGACCGGATCGACCCTGGAGGCCTGCGGCCAGCAATTACTAACAATAGAGGGGCTGAAATTGAGTATCGCGACTATTGCTTATGCAGAATAGGATTATGCCGCGATAATATTAATTATTTTACGAGTGCTTCTTCCTTTTGAAAGTGACTAAGCTTATCGTATAATTTTTTGCTGTCGAACGGTTTCAGGATATAATCCATACCGGCGTCGCTGATCATGCTGCGCTCACCTTCAAGCATGGAAGCTGTAAGCGCTATGATAGGCAATTGTTGGAAATACGGTTCGGGTTTACTTTTTAGATGTTTGGTGGCCTCGAAGCCATCCATTTCGGGCATATGAATGTCCATCAACACCACATCATAATTGCGGTTACTTTCTATTTTTTTAACGGCTTCGGCGCCATTTTCCACAAAATCGGCCGTGACGCCCCATTTTGCAAAAATCTTACTGATCAATAACCTGTTGATCTTATTATCGTCGGCAACTAATACATTTAAATTTAAACCGGCTACCATAAATTAGTATTTATCCTTTAAACGCTTATTAACTGTAAAAAGTTATCGCAAATATACTATTTTATTGTTAACTTTTAAGCATATTTTCGTCTTTCTCGATGTTTTTTAACTATATTTTAAATTTAATTTTCCTTAGCTGTATAACGGATGTTCTTCCATCAGCTTATGTACCTTTTTCCGCACTTTTTTAAAGGTATGGTCGTTTTCGGGATCGTTAATCACGGTGTCGATAAGGTCCACAATAGTTTCCATATGTTTTTCCTTTAGCCCCCGGGTAGTAATGGCGGCGGTACCCACGCGGATGCCGGACGTTATAAACGGCGATTTATCATCATAAGGCACCATATTTTTATTCACGGTAATATCGGCGGCTACCAAAGCGTTCTCGGCTGCCTTGCCGGTTATATTTTTGTTCCGCAGGTCTATTAATATCAAATGGTTATCGGTGCCGCCCGAAACGATCTGGTAACCGCGGTCGGCAAGTGCTTTTGCCATGGCCGCACCGTTCTTTTTAACCTGCAAAATGTATTTCATATACTCGTCGGTGAGCGCTTCGCCGAAGGCTATCGCTTTGGCGGCTATGATATGCTCGAGCGGGCCGCCCTGCGTACCGGGGAAAACAGCCATATCCAACACTGCCGACATCATCTTGAGTTCGCCTTTAGGTGTTTTTTGACCGAACGGGTTTTCAAAATCGTTGCCCAGCAATATCATTCCGCCGCGCGGGCCGCGCAATGTTTTATGCGTTGTTGTGGTAACGATATGGCAATGCGGCATCGGGTCGTTCAGTAAACCACGGGCGATAAGCCCCGCAGGGTGCGAAATATCTGCAAGCACCAAAGCACCCACCTTATCGGCAACGCTACGGATGCGTTCGTAATCCCAGTCGCGCGAATACGCCGAAGCGCCGCAAATGATCATTTTAGGCTTTTCCTGCAAGGCCACTTTTTCGAGCTGCGCGTAATCAACCAAACCTGTATCCTTTTTCACCCCGTAAAAATGCGGCTGGTACAGCTTCCCCGAAAAGTTTACCGGCGAACCGTGTGTGAGGTGGCCGCCATGAGAGAGATCAAAGCCCAAAATTTTATCGCCGGGATTAAGGCAGCCCAGCATCACCGCAGCGTTGGCCTGCGCACCGGAGTGCGGCTGTACGTTGGCCCATGCGGCGTTAAAGAGCTGTTTTGCCCTTTCGATCGCTATCGTTTCAATTTCGTCCACAACCTCGCAACCGCCATAGTATCTTTTGCCGGGCAAGCCCTCGGCATATTTATTGGTAGCAACGGAACCTGCAGCTTCCATCACCTGGCGGCTAACAAAATTCTCGGACGCGATAAGCTCGATGCCTTCTTCCTGGCGCCGCTGCTCCTCATCCAATAGCTTAAAAATTATTTTATCTCTTTTCATGGTTTGTTTAAACGGCGTAAAGGTAGAATTTAGATGTGAGATTTGAGACGTGAGATATGAGAAAATTAGACCGGAGATTCGGGCATTAAAACGGGTTACATAGTTTGCTTATGGTATAAAAAAATGAAAGAAATTAGATTTGAGATGTGAGATTTGAGAAAGTTAGACCGGACTTGAACATTAATATTGAGGTGAATATTAACAAGATATGTACGTGGCGTTGTTTGAGGTGTTAAAAACTTAGGAAAGATGAGGGATTTGAGATGTGGGGAAAGAGGTAAGGGATAAAAGAACGAAAAGAATTTTACGATCAAAAAGGCACTTGATTAGCTTATAGCATCGAATAATTAAGATCATTTGGGCGTTCCCGCTTACCAGCGGGCCGGGCTGTGCGCTCATACTACACGGGCCTTAGTCCAATGTCATTAAGTTAAGCAATTTCATAAGCTATCTTTTTGATTTTTAGTTACAAAAGGCTTGTCTTTATAGCGGTATTTTTGAGTATTTCTTTGATTATTGCGATTATGCCTTATCGGGAC